>Ga0172380_10000154_pt1 | contig 147085 bp, 145 predicted proteins | sample Leawe162metaG_FD_119747 | JGI IMG/M metagenome (GOLD analysis project Ga0172380, IMG submission 119747) | Leachate microbial communities from a municipal landfill in Southern Ontario, Canada - Leachate well 162 metaG | ecosystem: Engineered > Solid waste > Landfill > Unclassified | place...
CAGGCGCTGTGCTTCTTCGCGGGCGCCAACTCGATCTTCGTCGGCGACACGCTGCTGACGGCCGACAACCCCGGCGAAGACAAGGACAGCCGCCTCTTCGCCAAGCTTGGTCTCGCACCGCTCGAACTCGACACCGATTCAACTCAAGACCATGAGCCCGCGGCTTGCGCGGGTCGACAGGATGCCCTCCAATCATGAGCGTGCCCTCGACGCCTTGCTGCGCCGTGGCCGACTGAGATCGCTCGACACGCCGGCCGGGATCGATTTCACATCGAATGATTATCTCGGCCTGGCGCAATCGCAGGAGCTTGCGGACGCGGTTGTCGCCGCGATCGAACGCGGCGTGCCGGTCGGTGCCGGAGGCTCACGCCTGCTGCGCGGCAACCATCCGGAGCATGAGGCGCTCGAGGCGGAGGCTGCGCGATTTTTCGGTGCGGAAACGGCGCTGTTCTTCGGCGGCGGGTTCATCGCGAACACGGCGCTGATGGCGACGCTGCCGTCTCGCGGAGATCTGATCGTCTACGACGAGCTTATTCATGCGAGCGTGCACGACGGCATGCGTCTGTCGAAAACCGAGGCGACCGCGGCCCGGCACAACGATCCGCAAAGCATCGAAGACGCGATCAAAACCTGGCGCGCGGCGGGCGGCACCGGGCAACCGTGGATCGTCGTCGAGAGTCTGTACAGCATGGACGGAGACCGGGCTCCGATTGACGATCTTGCCGGGATTGCAGCGCGCTACGATGCGGTGCTGATCGTCGATGAAGCGCACGCGACGGGCGTCTTCGGCCCCGAGGGTCGAGGCCTTGCGGCGCATCTCGAAGGCGCTGCCAACATCATCACGCTGCACACCTGCGGCAAGGCGCTTGGCGTCATGGGCGCGCTGGTGCTGGCGCCGAAGACGATGCGGGATTTTCTGGTCAATCGCGCCCGCGCTTTCATTTATGCGACCGCGCCGTCGCCGCTCGTTGCCGCCGCCGTTCGCGCGGCGCTTCAGATTTGCAAGAACGAGCCGCAGCGGCGTGAAAAGTTGCATCGACTGATCGGCTTCGCGGAGCGCGAATTGAAATCGAAAACGCGCTTCGTGCCGTCGTGCTCGCAAATCCAGCCGATCATCGTTGGTGCCGACAGCTCTGCCCTGGCGCTCGCTGCCGCGATGAAGGCGCACGGCTACGATATTCGCGCCATCCGGCCGCCGACCGTGCCGGAAGGCACTGCCCGGCTACGCATGACTATCACGCTCAATACCGACGAAGCCGTTCTTTCACGCCTGATCAGCGATCTTGTTGCCGCCGAAGCTGAGGTCGCCGCATGAGCACGCGTATCGTCGTCGCCGGGACCGACACCGGTATCGGCAAAACGATTTTTTCTGCCGCGCTGGTGCAAGCGCTCGACGGCTATTACTGGAAACCGATTCAGGCGGGCCTTGCGGCAGAAACGGACTCGGAAACCGTCGCGCGGTTGAGCGGGCTTCCGGCGTCGCGCATTCTCCCCGAAGCCTACCGGCTCAACACGCCGGCATCGCCGCACTTTGCTGCGGAACGTGACGGCATCGAAATCGATACGACGCGTTTGCGCCCGCAGGACCATCCGGCGCCGCTGGTGATCGAGCTTGCCGGAGGTCTCGATGTACCGCTGACGCGACGTCTATTACAAATTGATCTGCTTGCGGAGTGGAAGATTCCCGTGCTCCTGTGCAGTTCCACGCGCCTCGGAACGATCAATCATTCGCTTCTATCGATTGAGGCACTGAAGCGACGTGCGATCCCCATTCTCGGCATCGCTTTCATCGGAGAGGAAATTCCGGATACGGAAACCGTCATCCCGGCGTTCGGCGGCGTGCGGCGGCTCGGGCGGCTGCCACGGATTTCCGACTTGAACCGCGAAACGCTCCGTCGCGCTTTTGCGGCGAACTTTTCCGTTGCGAACATTTTGGGTGTCGGAGCCTCGGGACCATGAGCCGTTCGCCCGTCTGGCATCCCTTCACGCAGCACGGTCTCGAACCGGACATGCGCGCAATCGCGCGTGCGGACGGCGCGTGGCTCGAAACCGCCGATGGCCGGCGCATTTTCGACGGCATTTCGTCGTGGTGGGTCATCACGCATGGCCACCGTCATCCGAAGATCGTGCGCGCCATTCAAGAGCAGGCCGGAAAACTCGATCAGGTGATCTTCGCGGGCTTTACGCATGAGCCTGCGGAAGCAGTTGCGCGCGGATTGATTGACATCGCGCCGGATGGGCTCCGCCATGTTTTCTTTTCCGACAGCGGTTCGACGTCGGTCGAAGTCGCGCTGAAGATGGCGCTCGGGTATTGGAAGAATACCGGCAAGGCGCGCACGCGCATTCTTGCGCTCGAACATGCCTATCACGGCGACACGATCGGTACGATGTCGGCGGGTGAGCGTGGCGTATTCAACGCGGCGTATGAGCCGCTGCTGTTCGACGTCGGCCGCATTCCGTTTCCCGCAAAGGGCGCGGAGCAACAGACGTTCGACGCGCTCGAACGTGCCTGCCGCGCGGGCGACGTCGCCGCATTCATTTGCGAGCCGTTGATCCTCGGCGCGGGCGGAATGCTGATCTACGACGCCGCGACGCTCACCGAAATGCACCGCATCTGCAAGCGTCATGACGTTCTCTTCGTCGCCGACGAGGTGATGACGGCGTTCGGGCGCACGGGAACGTTATTTGCGTCGGCGCAGGCGAACATTGCGCCGGATATCATCTGCGTCGCAAAGGGCATAACGGGCGGTTCCATTCCGCTTGCGGCGACGCTGTGCACCAGTGCGATATTCGATGCGCATTATTCACAAGACCGTTCGCGCATGTTCTTTCATTCGAGTTCCTATACCGCGAACCCGATCGCGTGCGCGGCGGCGGTTGCAAACCTCGACATCTGGCGCAGCGAACCTGTCCTGGCGCGCATTGGCGCGATAGCGAAAGCGCAGGCGGCGTGTGTCGCGCAGATCGCAAATGATCCGAGATTTGAGAATGCTCGCCAGATCGGGACGATCGCGGCATTCGAATTCCGAGGGGCGGGGACGGGTTATCTCGCGGACGTAGCGCTCTCGCTGCGGCGGAAACTTCTCGATCGCAACGTTCTGCTGAGGCCGCTCGGCGCGACGATCTATGTCATGCCACCCTATTGCGCGACAGCCGACGATTTGAATGGCGTCTACGCGGCCGTTTCCGAAGTTGCTGATGAGGTTCGGCCATGAGCGGCGTCGAAATCATCGGGCTTGGTCATTATGCGCCGGAGCGCATTGTTCCGAACGCCGAACTCGAAGCGCGTCTCGGCCTCGACGCCGGATGGATCAAGCGGCGCACCGGCATCGATGCGCGACGGTACGCGGCGAACGATCAGGCACTGTCCGATCTTGCGATCCGCGCCGGCGACATGGCGATCACGCGCGCCGGGCTTGCTCGCGAGGACATCGGCCTGCTTTTGCTGGCGACGTCGACGCCCGATCATCTCTTGCCGCCGACTGCGCCGCTTGTTGCGCACCGTCTCGGCCTCACCAATTCCGGAGGCATCGACATGGCCGGTGCCTGTGCCGGTTTCATGTATGCATTGACGCTGGCGGACAGCTTTGTGCGCAGCCAAGGCACAACGGTCCTCGTCATTGCCGCCAACATCCTTTCGCGCCGTATCAATGCGGCCGAGCGGGCGAGCAGCGTGTTGTTCGCGGATGCGGCGGGCGCCGTGCTGCTGGCGCCGAGCCCGCGTGACGACAGCGGCGTCGTTGGCGCGCATCTTGCCGCGCAGGGCGAGCACTATGATCTTATCTCAATCGCGGCTGGCGGCAGCCGCAAGCCATTCACGCGCGATCTCGATGCCAGCGAAACGCTGATGATCCTGTCGGACGGGCAAGCGGTTTACAGCAAAGCCGTGGCGATGATGACGAATGCCGCAGAAATCGCGCTTCTAAAAGCCGGCATCGCGGCTGCGGACGTCGAACACTTCATTCCGCATCAGGCCAATGCGCGCATGATGGAGACCGTCGCGCATCAGATTGGCGTGAAGCCCGAAAGTCTTCGGACGACCGTCGCGGAGTTCGGAAACAGCTCAGCCGCGACGATACCTCTGACACTGTCGGCGTCGGCGCAAGAGCACGCTTATAAGCAAGGCGATATCGTTCTGATGACGGCGGCGGGGGCCGGACTGACAGGCGGCGCCGCCGTCTTCAGGTGGTGATTACTGCTTGATGCCTTCGACGTCGAGCGTCAGCTCGACTTCCTTCGAAAACGGTCCGAGATCGCGCGAGATGCCGAAGTCCGCGAGCTTCAGCGTCGTCGTTCCGGTGAAGCCGTCGCGATAGCCGCCCCACGGATCCTTGCCGCCGCCGACGCGCTGCGCCTCGATCACGACGTCTTTCGTCACGCCGTGCAGCGTGAGCTTACCGGAAATCGTCGCCTTTTCCGGGCTCGAGGATTTCACGCCCGTGCTTTCGAAGGTCGCGGTCGGAAACTTATCGGTATCGAGCAAATCTGCGGCGCGGAGATGCTTATCGCGTTCAGCGTGATTGCTATTGACGCTGGTTGTATCAATCTCGATTTTGACTTTCGACGCATCGGGATTCTTGTCATCGTAAGAGAACGTGCCGGAAAACTTGTCGAAGCGTCCCGCAAGCCAGCTGAACCCGAGATGCTTGATGCGGAAGTTGACCGACGCATGCGCATTCTTCGTGTCGACAACATAATCCGCGGCCGTCGCCACCGTCGTCAGCGCAGATGCAAATGCTGCGGCGGCAAAGGCGGTCATAACGATCTTCATCAGTGACTTTCCCCTTCTGGATTGATGGCCGGGCGCGGCGGCCCAAACCACATGCGATTCAAAATCTGACTTTTATCGACAAAATGATGTTTCAGAGCGGCGAGCGTGTGAAGGACCGCGAGCGCAATCACGACATAAGCGATAATGCGATGGATATATCCGGCGCTGCTTTCGAGGCCGGGCATCTTGATGATTGGGGGGACCTCAAACCAGCCGAAGACGTCGATGGGCTGCCCATCAGGCGTTGATATCAGATAACCGCTGATCATCAACCCGAGCATGAGCACGTATAATCCCCCGTGCGTTGCGTGTGCCGCCTTACGCTCGAAGGGTGACAGATCATCCGACGACAGTTTGACGTTCGTGGCGCGCCAGAGCCAGCGAACCAGCAACCCGATCAGGGGAAGAATTCCGAGGCTGCGGTGAAAATTCGGGGCAGCGTTATAGTAGGGACTGTAATAGTCGAGCGTCACCATCCATACGCCGAGCGCGAACATGGCGAAGATCGCGATGGCCATGCTCCAATGAAACAGACGCGAGACAACCCCGTAACCCTGTGATGTGTCGCGAACGTACATGACGGTTGCCGCCCTTCCCCCTCAATTGCCTGGCAACAGGGAGATGCGAATTAAACCCAGCGTTTTCAAGTCGTCCGACGTTATACGGATTTCAGAAAACGATCGGCGAAGGGGGCAACACGCAACTTTAAACTTTACTCCATAAGTATAGATTAGCTTAAATGCATCATCTGCCATTTGCGGGGCCTTGAACCCCGATACTTTGGGGAAGACGATGAAGCGTTCGCACCTCGACGGTGAACGGTTCGATGCGCGTGACGTATCGAACGCTGCCTATACTGCATCGATGTTTGCCGCATCCGTCGGCATGATCTGGGACCTTGCCACAGGGCATGTCGCAGTCTTCGATCGCATGCTTTCAAATATTTCAGACGACGCTCGCTCTCCCGAAAGCGCGGTGAACGCCGCTGCTCATCATCCGTCACATCATTTCTATTCCAACGCCGGGAGCCCGACGGATGCTTAAGATTAAAAATCTCGAATCGATGTCGTCGGCGAACCCGGACGAGGAACCGATGTGTGCCGGGCAGGCGCTCGGCTTTCCGCTTCAAAGCGAGCTTGGATTCACATCGATCGAGAACGTCACCCTCGATGTTTTTCGCTGCATTTGCGACGTCTATGCGACAGCCTCGGCGCAATGCTGGGAAGTTGCAATAAGGTTCGCGGAAGAACAGCTCGGCGCCGTCGATGGACCATTGCTTGTTGCCCGCGTCACCGCGCTCATGCGCGCGCTTCGTCTGGAACGCGGCAGCGGATTTTCCTATCTCAGCGTCGGCTGCCGGCACGTTTCTCCGGACGAGCTGACGGTCACCGGATTGCTCAAAGCAGCGCGAACCGCCGACCGGCTCGGTTTCGAGAAAGGCATCGCGCTGTTGCTCAACAATGGCCAGGCAACGGAGCGGACCCGGCTTGCCGTCCGTTGTCTCGTGGATACGCAGATGCAGCACTCGGTCCCGCAGCCGGATCAGACGGCCGAATTCGAATCTCAAACCGTTCAGGCGCTTTATCTGCATTAGCGCATGTTTTGTGGGGAGCGCCGGCCGTCTGGCCGATGCAAAAAGGACGTGTCGGAAAAGATGGATATGCCTGCACCGGTCGCGACGGGGGGAACTGACGCTGCCGAGAAGCGCAGCTCGCTCACGAGGTATCTTGTGAGCGAGCTGATGCAGGGCGGGCGCGAGGTCATCCTGGAACACCGCGGACAGGATTATCGTCTGCGCATCACGGAGGCTGGAAAGCTCATCCTCAGCAAATAGCGAACGCGCGGCGCGTGCAGGCGCCGCCACCAAACAAGCCGGGCGGAGATCATACCCGGTTTACGAAACGTGTTAGAGCTCATGACATCCCGTCTCGCCGCTCTACGCACGTCGACAGCGGGCCGGGTCCGCATGAAACCCCAGCCGTCCGGCCCGCTGTCTATTCTTCCTTCAAGCCGATTTCGCAGGAAAACTGACCTCGACCCGAAGCCCGGGTGCATTATCGGCCAGCGCGATCTTAGCGCCGTGCAGGTCGACGATCGCCGCGACAAGGCTCAGTCCCAAGCCGCTGCCGTCCGTCGAGCGGGCACGCTCCAGGCGGTAAAGCCGGCGAAAAACATTCTCGCGCTCAGATTCCGGTATGCCGGGACCGCTATCCGTCACGTCAACCCGATAGCTTCCCGGAGCAGCACACAGCCGCAAGCCGATCTCAGTTCCCGGCGGGCAATAGCGGATGGCGTTCTCGACGAGGTTTGCGAACACCTGCATCAGCAGCTCGGGGTCTCCTTGCACGACCGCCGGATGCGCGACGTCACTCGCCATAGTCAGCTTGTCGCCCGCGTCCTCGGCAACGATGTCGTAGACGTCATGCACGTCGGCCAGCAGCATGCGCAAATCGATGGCGACGAACTTATCCTTGCGCGCCCCGGCTTCAATCTGGGTGATCCGAAGCAGGGCGTCGAATGTTTCCGTTATCGAATCGATTTCGAGCAACGCCGCGTCGACTGCGGATTGAAAATCCGCCGGACTTTTCGCCTCGCGACGCGCGTCATCGAGGCGTTGCCGCAGCCGCCCGAGCGGCTTCTTCAGATCGTGTGCGATGTCGGATGACGACTGATTGACGTTTTCGATCAGCTTCTGCAGGTTGCCGAGCATGCCGTTGACCTGCCCGGCGATCTGATCGACGTCATCGCGCAGACCGGAAATCGGGACGCGCGCGGAAATTTGGCCTCGCGAAACGCGCGCCAATGGATTTGCGAAGGCGTCGATGCGGTGCTGAGTTTGGCGTGCGAAGTAGATCGCGCATAGCGTGATCGCGATCGTCGTCGCGAGCAAACCGTAAGCGAGAAGCTTCAGCAAAAATAATTTCATTTGCTTAACTTCGCTATTGTCGCTGCCAACCAGTAGGCTTCCTTTCGCAAGCGGCTTCCAGATCGCGAGGAATTCATCGGTCGGCTCGCCGCGATCCATCGAGAAATTGAGACTTGAGCGCTTCAGCGTCATCCATTGCGTGGACTGGGGCACACCGCGAACATTGCCGGCGAGAAATTTTCCGTCCTTGTCGACAAGTTCGATGATGAAGTCGGGATCGCGGACGGACTCGCTTTCCTCAGCGACGACGGTCACCAGATCGTCGAACGTTCTTTCTCCGTCGAGGACGGCCAGCGATTCAATGTTCGTGCGGACGCGATCGCGAATGTCACTGACGAGACGTGCGCTCGACACCAGATAAATCACGGTGAAGAGCGCGAGAACCGTCGTAATGAAGAACAGCGAGAAAGCGGCGGCCAAGCGAAATGGCGTGCGTCTCAAAAGGTCCTGCAACGTCAAGCACCATCGTTCACGGTGTAACCGCTGCCGCGGATCGTGTGAATAAGCTCCTTGCCATAGGGCTTGTCGATCTTTGCGCGCAGGCGCGAGATATGCGTTTCGACGACGCTGGTCTTGGGATCGAAATGGAAGCTCCAGACGCGCTCGAGCAGCATCGTCCGTGTCACGATGCGACCACGGTTCCGCATGAGAACCTCAAGCAAGCGGAACTCGCGCGGCTGTAGGTCGATCGTGTCGCCGCCGCGCGTCACCTTGCGGCTGACGAGGTCGATCTCAAGATCGCCAACCTTGAGCCGCGTCTCTTCGCCTTTGGTATGGGGGCGGCGTGCGAGCGCATTCACGCGCGCAAGCAGCTCCGAGAACGCAAACGGTTTGACGAGATAGTCGTCGCCGCCTGCGTCCAGACCCTCGACGCGATCGTCGACGCCGCCGAGCGCCGTCAGGAACAACACCGGCACACGACGCCCGGCGCTGCGGATGTCCTTGATGATGGCCAGGCCGTCGAGACCCGGAAGCATACGATCGAGAATGACGACGTCGTACGTCTCGCCCACGGCCTGAGCGACCGCATCGCGACCATCGGCCAGATGATCGACGGTGTGCCCCTCTTCTTCGAGGCCCTTCGAGACGTAGGCCGCCGTGTTGGCGTCGTCCTCAAGCAGCAAGATTCGCATTTTTATCGACCCGATGCGTACGGCTCATGAGATATTCGAGCGCGGTGAAACCCGCGACGCTCCCAGCATACAACGCGTTGGCGAAGCGCGCACGATGCAACAGAGCGCTATCGTTACGGTCAGCGCCATCATGCCCGCCGATTGCGGCCGAAAAAGCTGCGTTTACCCTCAACGGCGTAGATGATGAGGGTGGCGATGAGGCTGCAAGCGACGAACCCCATGGCGATCGGGAATACCGTACCGTCGAACGCGTGCGCAACTAAGCCACCTGCCATAGCGCCGATCGCGGTCGACAGCGAACCGGTCACCGAGGAGGCCATTCCGGCGTTATGACCCTGCGGTTCCATCGCGAGCGCATTGAAATTCGGCGCGATGAGCCCGAACAGGAAGAAGGCGCCGGCGAGCAGGACCGCATAGACCAAGATGCCCGCGACGCCTGCCGCCGCTGCGCATGCGAGGCAAAGCGATAGCGCGACGAACCCCAGAAGCGCAGCATGCGACAGCCATCGCATACCCAAGCGGCCGACAAGCCGGGCGTTGACAAAGGATGCAACAGCCATCACCGACGCGATGGCCCCAAAGACAACCGGGAACGCCGCTCCCATCCCGAAAACCTCGACGAAGACCTGCTGGGAACTCGCGACATAGGCAAGAAGGCATCCGAACATGAAGCCGCCGGCGGCGCCGTAGGCCATCGTCTGAGGATCGAAAATCGCTGCCTTAAGCGAGTTGCGCAAACTCATTGGACGTTCGAGGCCTAATGCAGGCGCTGCGGTTTCCGGCAGACGAAGACCGGCCCAAACGGCAATCAGGGTCGCCATCACCAGCAGGGCGTAGAACGTCCAATGCCAGTTGCCGATGTGGATCAGGGCTTGTCCGATCGACGGCGCGAGGACCGGAATCACGATGAACACCATCATCGCAAACGACATCACGCGCGCCATCTGCCGCCCGCCGTAAAGGTCTCGCACCACGGCGATCGCGATGACACGGGGCGATGCGGCGCCAATGCCTTGCACCAGCCGCGCCGCGAGAAGCATTGAAAACTCGTTCGATACAAGGGCGGCCATCGTGCCCACGATAAAGATCGCGAGCCCCGCCATCAGCGCCGGTTTACGGCCGATGTGATCGGATAACGGCCCGAAGAAAAGCTGTCCGGCCGCAAAGCCGACCATATAGAGAATGACGACGAGCTGCCGATCGTTGGCACTCGCGACGCCAAGTGCGTTGCCGATCTCGGGCAACGCCGGCAGCATGATATCGATGGAGATCGCGGTCAGCGCCATCATCGCCGCCGTCAGCACGACGAATTCGACGAATGATAAATTGTGCAGCGCTTGCGGCGATCCGGCCGAGGCGGGCGCGTTATCGCCGCGCTCTAGTTCATTCATTTTTGTCTCTGAATATTCGTGCCGAATCGGACGCCGTTCCTATTACGCCAACGAGAGCGGAAATGCGGCATGCAAGCCGTCGCGGCGCCTAGGTTCAGTGGCGGCTCGATCTTCGGCGGCTTATCGTCAGGCTCGGCCATCGTCAACGCGATCTCGCCAGATCGCAGACTGCGGGTTCAGATTGCTCCTTATGTGCTCGAGCCGGTAACGAGCACGGACGCGCATTTTTCGAAATGCTACAGTTTTAATATTTCTCAGCCCTGCCATTAATTCCTTTTTCGCAATCTTTTCTTATTCGCAAATCATTCATGTCGATGCCCGCATTTTTTAGCGGCATTCCAATCTCTCTCTACTCCGTATTGAGTATTAAATTCGCAAAAACACTCATCCTGGCCTTAACGCATTATTTCGCTTTAATCGGCAAAACTATTGCCCAGCGAAGCGATGCCTAAAAGCATCGACGGCATGACGCCCTTCCCCGCTCGGCCGCCTTCCGGAGCGGCATTTTCACAAGCCACATAGCGATGACTTTGCTTGCTTGCAGCGAGCGGATTCATGCGACGCGCGAAATAAAAACAATCGGCCTACGTGCTGAATAATGTAGCGGAGTATCTCGTGATGCCAATGGATGATGTCGCACAGTTCGACCAGGGCTTTGCCGATCTCGATGTGACGACCGACATTCTTCCCATTAAGAGATCCGGTAATCCGATATCCACGAAAAAGAAGAAAAAGCCGATTACGGCAACGCCCATTCTGCATTTTCTATCGACCCAATCCTTCGCGAGTCCATTCGATATCAACATGGCCGTCGACGCCGGCTACAAAGTTGTGGTTCCTCATACCGGCGTGCGGCTGAACGACACGCAAGCTCTTGTGCAAGACGCCATCTTCTCGCGACCGCCTGAGCATGGCTGCCGCACGGCGATCTTCATCGGCGGCAAGGACGCTCTCATGGCGCTCGACATGCTTACGGTCGCCAAGACGTCGCTCGTGCCGCCGTTCCAGCTCTCGGCGTTGGCGGATCCTGGCGGCTCTTTCACCACGGCTGCGGCGATGGTCGCCTGTGTCGAAAGCGTCTACCAGAAAAAAACCTCGCGCACGCTCGACGGCGCCAGCGTCGCCGTTTTCGGCGCGACCGGTGTCGTCGGATTTGCATCAGCCGTCATCGCAGCCCGCAGTGGCGCCGATGTCAAAGTTGTTTCGCACATCGGCCTCGCCGCGCTTGAGCCGCTCGTCAGCGCCGCCAAGAAGCGCTTCGGCGTTACGCTGAAGCCGGTGTTGGGTGGCCGGGATTCAGACAAAGGCAAGATCGTCGCGAATGCGGACGTCGTTCTTTGCGCGGCCGCGGCGGGCGTTCAGGTCTTGAAAGCGAAGCACTTCGAAAAATCGAAACGGACCGTCGTGATCGCTGACGTCAACGCGGTACCTCCGGCGGGTATCGAAGGCGTCGAGCTGTTTGATTTCGGCCGCCCGATCGGGAAGCGCGGATTGCTGTCCGTCGGTCCTCTCGCGATCGGCGATATCAAATACAAGACCCAGGCCGGCCTTCTGCGCAGCATGCTGCGTACGGATCAATCGCTGATGCTCGATTTCAACGATGCATTTGCAGTCGCGCGGCAGCTCGTGCGCAAGAAAGCGCGCTAAAGCGCGAAACTCCTAGAGCCTTTCCGCTTTTCGTTGCATCGCGGATCGGCTCTAGGTCCTTATTTTATCGTGCTTCCTATCGGAAAACCGGTTCCCACTTTTCCGGAAGTCTTCTCGACAGAATTCGCGCGCGTGGGCTCGGTGAATATCGAGCTTACGCCCGGGTGACACCCGACCCGATTTCGCCGTTCGTCAACGGCCTCGGTGGTTGCTCTCACCATTTCCGGCATCGTTCCGGTCTATTGCTCGGCAATATTGTGTGTCGTGATAATTCTGCCATTGTTGAGGCAAAGGCTTTCGCGCGCATGACCGTGGCGAACGGCATCGGGGGGACTGTACGTGTTTTATCGACGCCATTTTGCTGCCGCGCCCAGGCGTTTGCTATTGGCCGCAAGCCTGTTTGTCTTTGTTGCTCCGGTAATTCAGGCCTCCGCCAAGGAGGCGTCCGATAGTTGTGAGGCAACGGCGCAACCTGCCGTTCTCGTATCGCCTCAGTCGCCGTGGAAGGGCACGTCGCTGCGCGTCGTTTTCACCGTCGAGAAGCCGTTCGAAGGTGAGCTTTCGCTGATCGCGCCCGATGGCAGCGTCGCCCTCAAGTCGAGGAAACGCCTTGGCGGTCCACCCTATTTCTGGTTCGCGGAGATCGCAAAGCCCGTCACCGGAACATGGCTCGCGACACTCACCTCCGATAATTCCTCAGCGGCGTGCAGCAAGATTACGCGCGAGATCGTTGTCGGAAGCGCCGCGAAGCCTGCCGCGCAAAGCTCGGACAAAGGCGTCTGGCCTGTGCGCCAATCATGGACCCGCAAGACCGAAAATCTGTATTCGGCCTGGATCGAAAAGCTCTTCGACGCGCCACTCGAGGAAGCGCCGTCGTGGGCCGCGCTACACGACGTGCTGCGCGATCAATCTCGAAATGTCTTGTTCGATCATCTGGGGCTCGCCGAAGACAGGAAGGGTTTGGTCATCCGCCCCGATTGCGCCGATCTTCCTTACTTTCTGCGCGCCTATTTCGCCTTCAAGATGGGATTGCCATTCGGATATTCGAAGTGCTCGCGCGGCGGCGGGGGCAAGCCACCGAAATGCCCGCAATGGTGGAGTATCCGGAACGACGAACCGCGAGTCGATAATGGAGAACAGAAAGTTGCCGCGGCGAAGTCCGGTTTGATCTCCGGACTATTCGGTGACGCCGCGGCGACGCCCGCACCAGTCCGTGCTTCGTCAAGACCGGCGGGGCTCGTGCCCGGTTTCGGCTATTATTTGCGAACGACGCTCGCAAACGCCGTGCACTCGGGCGGCGGACGAACGGCGGCGGACGATGACAAGACCGACTACTACCCTGTTGCGTTGAAAGAGGACACGCTGCGCCCCGGAACGATTTATGCCGATCCTTACGGACATGTTCTGGTCCTTGTGAAACGCATCGCGCAGACGAACGATGCGGCAGGCGTATTTCTTGCCGTTGATGGGCAGCCGGACGGCACGGTCGCGCGCAAACGCTTCTGGCACGGAAATTTCCTGTTCGCGCAAAATCCGGCGCTCGGCAGTCCGGGTTTCAAGCGCTTCCGGCCGATTGTCGCCTATAAGAACGGCACCCTGCGTCGTCTCGCGAACGCCGAGATCGCCAACGATACCAACTACGGTGACTTTTCTCTCGAGCAATCGAAGTTCGGCATCGAGGACTTTTACGATCGCATGGACGATGTGATGTCCCCTGAGCCTCTCGATCCGCTGCGGGCGATGCAGGACGTCATCACGGCGCTCGAGGAACAGGTGAAGACGCGCGTCACGTCCGTCGAGAATGGCCGGAAGTATCTGAGTGGCGGCGGCTCCGAAGTCGCCATACCGAACGGCGCGTCGATTTTCGAGACGACAGGAGCTTGGGAAGATTTTTCGACGCCCTCACGCGATCTTCGTCTGCTGATCGCAATCGACGTTGTTCGGTCGTTTCCGGATCGCGTGGCGCGGCGGCCGGAGCGTTATGCGATGCCTGCGGGCAAGAGCCCTGCCGACGTGAAGGCGGAACTCGACAGCACGCTTGCGTCCGAGCTGGCAACGCGCAAATTTTCCTATACGCGCAGCGACGGCTCGCCGTGGCAGCTGGCGCTCAAGGACGTGGTCGAACGTACAGCCGAGCTTGAAATGGCGTATAACGTCAACGATTGCGTTGAGCGCCGCTGGGGCGCACCGAAAAGCAGCGACGAAGCGGCAACGTGCAAGAAGCAGGCGTCGGGCGCGCAACGACAGAAGATGGCGGAGTATCGGCCGTGGTTTCATGAGCGGCGGCGGCCCGCGCGCGACTAGGTTCGCATTGCGATCCAGCCTTTTCCGAATGGTGCGTGCAGAAGACCGAAGGCTGCCATCGTGACGAAGTTGGTTCTATCCGAAATCCGGCGTTGGCATGTGCTCGAGCGTCGACCGCTGGATTCGGCAACCGAGGCGGCGCTCATCGCCGACCCGCGGCCTGGTGCGAAGGCCATCCTGAGTGCGATCGCGCGACGACGCTTCGATCGCCGGTCCGAGGGGCAGCGCATTCGCAAGTTGCTGCGTTATGAAACTTCGCTTTGGACAACCGGCGTGCAGCTCGTCGCGGGGGTCGACGAAGCCGGAATGAGCCCGCTAGCAGGACCGGTCTCAGCCGCCGCCGTCATCTTTGCGCCAGGCGCTCGAATTGCCGATATCGACGATTCGAAGAAACTCAATGCGGCGACGCGCGAACGGCTGGCGGTGGAAATCAAGACGACGGCGATCGCCTGGGCCGTCGGCTTCGCAGAGGTCGAGGAGATCGACCGCATCAATATTTATTGGGCGGGCCTACTGGCCATGCGGCGCGCCGTCGACGGGCTCCGGACGCAACCTGAACATGTTCTGATCGACGCGCGGCGTATCAGAGACCTTACTATCCCTCAGCAACCGATCGTGAAAGGCGATGCCAAAAGTTTGACGATCGCCGCCGCGTCCATCCTGGCCAAGACCGCGCGCGATGCGCTGATGCGAAAGCTGGACGGCGACTATCCGGGTTACGGCTTTTCCAAGCACAAAGGCTATCCGGTGAAGGAGCATCTCGCGGCGCTCCGCAAGCTCGGCGCATCGCCGGTTCATCGCCGTTCCTTTGCACCGGTGCGCGCCGTCCTCGGCCTGCCGCCATTGCCGCCATGGCCTAATGTCATCGGGGCAACAGTTTCCGGTCACCGCTGACACGCGGTCCTGCTCACGTTTCGAAACCCGGAACGGAACCGGGTTTCGAAGTCAAGCGCAGCATTGGGACTCAGTACTTCTTTGGGCACCACGATTCAGAGGACGATTTACAGCCGTCAGGGAAAGCTTTCACCATTTTCTCCGCTTCTGCCCATTCCTGTTCGTCGATGCTGTTGTTTCCATCGGCGTCCATGGCGGAGAACGTCGGCACAGGATCAATCTTCAACTTCGATGCATTTGCCTCCCATTCGGGGCGGCTGATCGAGCCGTTGCCATCCGCATCGATCGTTTTGAATTTGCTGGCCCAATCGTCAGCATAGGCGCCTGCACTGGAGAGAAGTAAAAAGGAAGCGAAAGCGAGCCATTTGTTGGTCATTGCGTTTTCTCCCGGAGGTCATCGACCTTTGCGTTGTTCGCCGTTTTTTTGTCGGCCGAGCAACGGATGCCTTTCTCCGGACTCTCGCAATGGCAAAGCTTCCAATTTTTCTCAGGATGAGCTGGCGTCAATTGGCCTATGCCTATCGGCTAGGTCGCGAGCTGAAAGTGGCGCGAACACCCCCATGCCCTTTCGTCATTGGGCAGCGGGGCTGCTTTCCTTCGACATGCTTGCCAGCGCGCCGCCAAAATTGGCCTGCTGACATTGCCCGTTGAGGTTTCGGTATTCGGTGCTCCGCAGACCGGCCTCGATGAAAAACGCCCCAACCGCATCGAGTTTCAATCCATAGAGCACGACGCGCGTGGCGCCATCAGGCGACGTAATCGTTGGGTGCCCATCGTCGTCCTGCGCGTAAGCCCAGACCGGCCGATCTCCGGCTTCGAATATCGATTGATTGCCGTCGCGCGAGGCTTTAGCGCGCTCCTCGAATCGCGGCGGCGCGCCTTCCGACAGGGTGGCGGCGAAATCGAAGCCCACGACAATGCTTGCGCGCGTAAAGTCGTAGAATACGCAGTTTAGCGAGGGGATCGGCTTTTCCCGTGCCTCTTGACGCGCGGGCGGCGAGGGCTGGGAGAGCGGTTCATATGCGAGAAACACGACAGCGAGCAGGGCAGCTACGCCCGCTCCTATCATGGCAATGAGCGAGCGCGAGCGGGGATATTTCATGGGCGGCATCTATGCACCTATCCCATTTTCCCGTTGGATCCATTTCCTCACGAGCCCTCCATCGGCATGCTTTGCGCAACGTGTCGCAACGGTAAAGCATGCATATGTGGGGCCTTAATGATGTTCAAATCGCAATCCCGTGAGACCACGATGCGGCGCGGCTTTAGAGGTCAGCGATTTGCTAATTGCGCAAAGCGCGGATATGCAGATTGTTCGATAAAATTGGACAAGACGGCGAGCAAGAAACAATGAGCGATCAGGCGTCAGCACCCTTGGCGAAAGTTTGATCACGTGGCGGGTGGAAAGTGGCGCCGGTCGCATTGCCGCGATGTTAACGGCCATCAATCGGCATTGCTGTGGGTTGTCGCGTCGTTGTTCGGGGTCTTTCTCACGTTCGAAACCCCTGCCGAAGCGCACCATAAAAGAAAAGCCGCAAGTACCGCGGGGCTCATGATCCCCAATCTCTCGCACGGTCAGCTGCGGGTCATCGCGACGTACAAGAACGCCATTCTTGATCTTGCCAATCAGCAGCTACGCCCCGATACCGAGACGCGAACGCTTCAGAACTTCATCAATCTGCAGTTCACCTATTGCGTGTGGGGCCTCGTTCCAGGGAGCCTCTCGAACGAGAACAGCCCCTTCAACGCGTGCTCGCATGCCTATCTCGCGGCCAGCAAAGCATTGTTGCATCAGCTTGAGCGCACCTCTCCCAATCCTGCTGCGGTCCGAGAGCTCGCAACGCGGATGAGCATCGATATGATCCGAGAAGAATCGGCGCTTGAAATTTGCGCAAATGGCGTCGAGCCGTTCAGCACAGCCGACATCATCATGCCGGAGTGGTCGGGCTTCGCCTTCAATCCGATCGTGCTGCTTTATTCGTTGATTGCTTTTCTGGTGACGGCGGGATTGGTCGCTCGTCATTTCGCGTGCCGGCCCGCGCACGCCACCGCCGGTTAGTTCTCAGTTCAGATCCAGCTTCGTCGCGATGACGAGCATTTCGGCGTTCGTGCGCGCATTGAGCTTATTCCTCATGACCGCGCAGTCCGCAGAGACGGCCTTCGGCGACATGTTGAGCTCGGCCGCGATCTCGGACAACCGGCTGCCGCAGGCGAGACGTTTCAGAACATTCTTCTGGTGTCTGGTCAGAGGCGGCGGCTTGCGTTCCGGCGCCATGCGCATAAACGCCAGCTTCTGGAGCAGATCGTCAGATAACCATGTTCCACCGCTGCTCACTGCGTTCACAGCACCCAAAAGCGCGGCGGCGCTATCGAATTTGCTGACGAAGCCACGAGCACCCGCGTCGATTGCGGTTTTCGCGACATGCGGGTCGTCGCACATGGAAAAGACGATCGCCTTGGGCGCTCCGTTCTTGGCGGCCACCTCGCGGATGAGATCGAGCCCGGAGCCGTCGGGAAGGTTGACGTCGACAACGATGACGTCCGGCCGATGGGTATCGAGTTCCTTGCGCGCATCGGCGATCGTCGATGCCTCGATAAGCGTGCTTTCCGCCTGTTCTTCGAAGAGCCGGCGACACCCCGAAATTACGATCGGATGATCTTCAACCAATAGGATTTTCATGAAAATCCAGTCTTCCTATCGCCCACAGTGAAAGAGAGCCATCGGCACGCCCGAGCCCTTTATAAGCTTGGATAGGGCTTGGCCAATGCATCATAGGTATAATTTATTTCTATGAAAAAATCGGCGGCCGCAATCCTGCCCGAAGCTCATCCAAATTGCACGCTGCTCAAGCAGAGCAGACCCAACCGTGTACGGACTACAATGAGGTGTGTTCCCTATCTCGAGCTGGGCCATTGCGCGTATGCGCAAGGAAGGTATTGGCCGTCTCCAACAGCAGCTGCTGCAGCCCCAATCCTGCCGTCAACCAATCGGCTCTCGACGCGCTCCCTTCTCACCATTATAAAATTAAATAATGTACTTTTTACAGAAACAAATGGCACGAATCTCGCGTGCCATGTCCCTCGTGATCCCGCGCACGGCGTTGAACTGAAAGAGCCCGCAATCGGCCATGTCTGATATCGTTTCGCCGCAGCGCCGTTTAGGCTTGTTCGATGTCATCGAACGCATCCAAGGCGACGTTCCGTAGGGCTCAGTGCTCGACGCGGGGACGGGCACGCAGTCCGCACGCTGGATCGCCGGTCTCACGAGTACGCGTTGGACCGCGGTTAGCGCGGACGCGGGGCATCTCGCCGAAACGCGGGACGCCGTCAGTTCCAAAATACGCGCCGTCGATCGCCTGATCGTCGGCAATTGGAGCGACGCGAACTTTCTCGCCAATGACGTCTTCGATACGGTGTTGGCGGAGTATCTGCTCGGAGCGATCGAAGGATATGCGCCCTACTTCCAATATCAGCTTTTCGCGAGATTGCGTCCGCACGTCGGACTGCGAATTCTATTCTCGCGGCGGTTTCCCAGCACCCATGATCTCGGATGGATCAATCGTCAGCTTGCTGACAGTCGAGCGCTCATAAATCTGCTTCCGGAAAATCAACTTGCTAGAGTGCTATCGGAGCAAGCGGTGACTCTACGCCAGCGAGCTGCCGAGATTGTCGAGCGAGACGGACATCTTGCACACGGCCAGCACTATCTGATCGCGGCGGAGCCAATCTAGCCGGGCTTCACTGGCGCGGCCCGTTTTTGGTTCCGCATTCCTCTTCTGAAACATCTGTTGCGGTCGCTGCCGTTTTGATGCTGGCCGATTGCAGCGCTGACCGCGATTGCCTCTCGCGCGGACCACTTTACCGAATTTCAAATATGACAGTTGCGAGCGCCGATGGAGAGGTATTGTCTAGTGGTTCGCATGCTTTTCACGGATGTGAGTTACGACAATGAGTAATCGGTGCGATGAAAAAGCTTGAAGAAGCGCGATCAGAAGCCGAGGCGATCCTGGCGCTACGCGATGAAGATCTGGGTCGGATGTTTTTTCGCGAACGATGCAACGCAATCTGTCTCGTATCGCGTCGCGTCTGGACAAACTCATACGAAGCGGCGGGGACGACAAGGCGCTAGGACAGAAAGCTCTCAAGCGCATGGGATTCGCGCCAGACGAATAGATTGGCGGTCGATTTGGCAGTCGAGGCAGGAATGAAAGTCGAAGACAAGATTGTGACCTCGCCTTTGAGCAGGGCGATCCATGTCAATGGCAAGCATTTGACGGTCAATGTCTACAAGGGTGCATTCGACGAGGACGAATGGTTGTTCGAGGTCGTCGGGGATGGCCGCGCCGACGTGTCGGAGACGATGTACACATCCGACAAAGATGCACTGGAAGCCGCGCTGCAAAGCATCGCTATCGCCAACTGACTGCTTCATCGGCAGCAGTCGAAAATAGAGCGCCAAACCTCGGCGCTCATATATCTGATTTTGCGTCTCGGCTGAACATGGCTATGCCGAATAGGCATGGACGTCGTGAACGACGATCCCCGATCCAGGCGGCGGCATTTCGAGCCGGTGGCGCTGCTTCAACGAGCGGCGGGTGTCTTCGAAGCCGGATTGCCAGTGCTCGCGCATCGACGTCCCGGAGAAATCATAATCCTTGGCGTGACCTTCATAAGCCTTCTGCTGGTAGATCATGTGCAGGATCGTGATTTCCGGCGATTGACTGAGTTCTACCTTCAGGCGCAACTGCTCGTCGTTCAGATCGGTTTCGGGTATCTTGCAAAGCGCCTTGTAGAGGTGGCTCTTCCATTGCTTCGTGCGGCGGAACACATCCGTGTTGTGGCGCGTGCGCGAGGAATACATGATGTCCTTGTGACGCCCAAGCACGCTTTCCATATCGCGCGGCAGTTCTCCGCACGCGCTGAACAGGTCGACCTGGAATACAAGCGTATTGAGGTTATCCTCGTTATCGAGAACGTGCTGCAGCGGCGTGTTGGAGACGATACCTCCGTCCCAATAGAAATCGGTTCCGATCTTGACCATCGGAAGCGCCGGCGGCAACGCCCCCGAAGCCATGATGTGCTCCGGCACGATCTCTTCCTGGTAGTTGTCGAAATAGATGAAGTTGCCGCTGAGGACGTTCACCGCGCCGACGGCAAACCGCATCGATCGATCATTGATCAAGGAAAAATCGGCAAGTTCGAGGAGCGTTTCCTTCAACGGATCGGAATTGTAAAAGCTCGTCGCGGTCATTGCTCCCGTTGGGCTCAGCCAAGGATTGACGGGATGCGGCTGGAAGAAGCCCGGCAATCCCATCGTCATCGTCATCATCGAACTCGTGGCATTGCGAAGCTGGCGGTAAATGTCACCGTCGGGCGTTTAATGCCAGACTTTCCGCTCGGTGATACGGTGCCAGAAATCCCTGAGCTTTTCGATTCTGTGCGCACGTGAATTGCCGGCGATAATCGCGGCGTTGATCGCCCCGATCGACACGCCAGCAACCCAATCCGGTTCGATCCCCTCTTCGTGCAACGCCTCATAAACGCCGGCCTGATAGGCTCCAAGCGCGCCGCCGCCCTGAAAAATGAGCGCGATGCGATCGCAGCGTTCTGGGCGCCAGCCGATCGCCGATCGCGGATGGCGAACACGTGGCGAATGTTTTTCGCTGCCCGCCGTCATGTCGCTGACGCCCTCTTGCTCCGGCCAAGACGTCTTTGCGTGGATGCCGTTCGAGCCATTGAGATTCGTGGTCATCGGATGCCTTTGAATAAAAATTCTTGCGATATTCGGAGACGACTATTTCGGGCAAGACACGTCGCGCCATTTTCGCGGGAATAGATTACAGGCGTGCGACGGGGCTTTGGTCACACGGCTGTTACGGGTGGGTGTCATGGCAGTCCATCTCGACGCCCAACCCAGGGAGAGCCGCGTGGACGCGATCGTCAATCCTTCATCGAATTCGCCAGAGAAAGCATCGCCGTCACAACGCAACGCCATCGTCACAGGTTCGACGAGCGGCATCGGACTAGCCATCGCCCGCTCGCTTGCGGGGTTCAGGCGCCAATGTCGTTATCAACGGCTTCGGCGATGCAGCAGACATCGAGGCTGAGCGCGCCGGGATAGAGCAGGACTTCAACGTGACGTGCCTTTACTCGCCGGCCGATATGTCTCGCGCCGAGGACATCGCGGACATGGTACGCAACGCCGAGCGCGAACTCGGATCTGTCGACATTCTCGTTAACAACGCCGGCGTTCAGTTCGTCTCTCCGATCGAGGATTTTCCGCCGGAGAAGTGGAAGCAGGTCATCGACATCGACCTTTCGGCGGCGTTTCATGCCATGCGCGCGGCCATTCCAGGAATGAAGGCGCGGAAGTGGGGCCGCATCATCAGCACCGCGTCGGCGCATTCGCTTGTCGCTTCTCCGTTCAAGGCCGCCTACGTCGCCGCAAGCACGGCGTTGCGGGTCTAACAAAAACCGCGGCTCTCGAACTCGCGACGTTCGGTGTCACCGTCAATTGCGTGTCTCCCGGATACGTCTGGACACCGCTCGTCGAGAAGCAAATTCCCGCGACGATGGAAGCTCGCCACCTGACGCGCGAAGAGGTGATTTATGATGTTCTGCTCGAAGCGCAACCGACAAAGCAGTTCGTGACCGTCGATCAGGTCGCGGCGCTTGTGCTCTTCCTGTGCACCGACGCCGCCGCATCAATCACCGGCGCCGACATTCCGATCGACGGCGGCTGGACCGCGCACTAGCGCTGGCACAATCCGTCATCTGACATTCGAAACGCACTGAACCAAGCCAATGGAGCGACGCGTGCGCGCCGATCAGATTCTAGAACTTCCGTCGATGCCGCTCGCGGGGCCGAGCTATCCGGATGGGCCTTACCGGTTCGTCGACCGCGAATACATGATCATCACTTACGAAACAGATCCCGAACTCATCCGCGAGCAGTTGCCCGAGCCGCTCGCCCCTTTAGACCGGCCACTGGTTCACTATGAGTGGATCAACGTGCCCGACAGTTCGGGTTTCGGACGCTACACGGAATCCGGCACGCTCATTCCGTGCCGCTTTGGAAATGAAGAGGTCAACTTCGTCGCAGATGTATCTCGACGACGACCCGCCGATTGCGGCCGGACGCGAAATCTGGGGCTTCCCGAAAAAATACGCGCATCCCAAGCTTGAGGTCATCAAGGACACGTTGACCGGCACTCTCGAATATGCGGGCCAACTCGTCGCCATGGGCACGATGGGTTACAAGCACGAAAAGACGTCGGGAAACGGGGAGCGCACAACAGCAACCTTGTCCAAGACGCAAGTCAATCTCAAGCTCATTCCCGGCGTTGACGGCAAGCCCGGCATCTGCCAGCTCGTTGCCTACAATCTCACGGAAATCACGATCAAAGGCTCCTGGCTCGGACCAGGGCGGTTGCACCTCGTCCCGCACGTCAATGCGCCTGTTGCGGACATGCCCGTGCGAAAGATCGTTGGAGCCCACCACTTCATCGCCGATCTGACGCTGCCGTACGGACGCGTTCTGCACGACTATCTGGCGAAAACGTAAGCTTCGGCGAACAATCGCATGGCTGAATTGCCGACTTGGGCACATTCGCAAACAATTGCTTATGACGTGGTTTGGTCAGCTCAACCAATTCGCCTAGATCCGGCGTCTTATACGTGTCGGCAAAGTATGATTTCCACAGCGAGTCATACGATTGAGCCGCTCAATAAAATCTTTTCTTCGCGCGCCCGAAACGCTCGTGACGCCGACTGTTCTTGAGAACCAGACACCGTCGGCCGCCATTCTTACGATCAGGCAATCGATCGTATCGTCGGAATTGCCGTGCTTCTTCATCTGCTTCGAAAGCCATTTTATCCACTGAGTGCGCATCGCCGTTTCGGTAGCGAGCATGATCCCAAGCGTATTCCAGTGCTCCGCATCTGGACTGTTCTGACTTTCAAGACACGTCATTAGGTACGCGCGCGTGAAGCGGCCCACAGGGTCGGGATCTTTGGCGATATAGCTTTCAACACTCACCAAAAGATCGTCGAGAAGCTTGTCGACGAGCGCCACGATCAGCGCCTGCTTTGTCGGAAAATGGTGCAGGAGCCCGCCCTTGCTGACGCCAGCGCGTTGCGAAATCGCATCGAGGGTAGCGTGGAGAATTCCAACCTCGGCGCAGAGTCTCGCCGCCATATCGAGCAATTGGCTGCGGACTTCGACTGGCCGCTTCTTTCTACGATGAGCAAGGCTCATAAGGATTTTATCTCTTCAATTTCCTCTGCCCCGGCTATGCCGGCCGAGCGCGTCGCGACCAGAGAACGTCAAAGCTTCGGGGCTACAGGCAAGTGTTTATATCGACCGGTTTATCAGCCATCCAAGTTTGGCAACTCACAAAACCTCGAGTTCAAGCCACATATTCTCTTTCGTTCTTGAAAAACCGTCCGGATGGTATCTTTACTGATCTCATCACGTAATGCCATGCAGGGCGTCATGAAACCCACCCTTTTCTACTATGGCGCGCTCGGCGCCGCCATCGTCTGCGAGCTGATTGGCACCACCCTCCTGCAGAAGTCCGAGCAGTTCACGCGGTTCGCGCCAACTCTCTTTATGATCCTGTTCTTCGCGGGCTCGTTCTTTTTCTTGTCGCATGCCTTGAAGGCGATACCAATCGGCATCGCCTATGCCGTCTGGGGCGGCGCAGGCATCGTTCTCACGGCCTTGATCGGCGTCACGGTCTTTCGTCAGACGCTGGATCCCGCAGCGATCGCCGGAATTGCGATGATCGTCGGGGGCGTGGTCATGGTCAACGCGTTTTCGAACTCCACAATGCACTAGCCGCTGGCGCCCTTCCCGTTAAGCGCGCGCATATTTCTTTTTTGAACTTAAGGACCACAAAGGCCGTCAACATGTTCAATGCCCGCCGCCTACCTGCCGTTTCCGATCGATGGTTTGCGACATGTTTTGGCGCTCTCTCACTTGCCGTTCTGGCGATGGGGCAGGCATTTGCTCAAGAGGGCGGCGAGATACCGCCGCCGGCGGTCGCGGTGCTCAAGCTCTCCTCGCATCCCGTTCCAGTTATGAGCGAACTCCCGGGCCGCATTGCAGCGACGCGCGTTGCAGAGGTGCGGGCGCAGGTCACGGGAATTCTGCAAGAACGGGTATTCGAGCAGGGTACGTTCGTTAAAAAGGGCGACGTCCTCTACCGCATCGATCCCGATCTATTTCGGGTGCGAGTAGCAAGCGCCGAGGCAACCCTGCAAAGGGCAAAAGCCCTTCAGGCCAATGCTAAGCAGCAATTTGATCGCCAAAAGGAATTGCGGGCGCGGGACGTTGCGAGCGGCGCCAGCTTTGACACTGCCGCGGCAAATCTCGCACAGTCGGACGCAGATGTCGCGCTCGCCGAAGCGGCGCTGGAAGAAGCGCGGATCAATCTTGGATATACCGAAGTCCGCGCTCCGATCACGGGCATCATCGGAGGAGCTCTCGTCACCGAAGGCGCGCTGGTGACGACACTGGACGCCAACCAGAAGCTCGCGCTTATCCAGCAGATCGATCCGGTCTATGCGGATTTCACGCAGTCCTCCGCCGAGTTGCTCGCGCTGAAGCGCGCTGTTGCGGACGGTAAGCTCGCGAGCCCAGCGCCGGGCCAAGCTCGCGTCGAACTCGTCTTCGATGACGGCACGATCTATGCGCAGCCGGGACGACTGCTGTTCTCGAGCGCAAGCGTCGACGCTATGACCGGTCAGGTCACCCTGCGTGCCGAATTCCCCAATCCGAAAAGCGATCTGCTGCCGGGTCTCTATGTCCGTATCCGTATCGAGCAAGCTGTCCGCGACGGAGCGATCACCGTTCCGCAGCGAGCGATTCTCCGCGCGCAGGATGGCAAAGCCCAGGTCTACGTTGTCGCGAGCGACGGCACGGTCGAGGCGCGCGCCGTAACGCTCGGACAAACATTCGGTTCGGACTGGGTGGTCGAAGCAGGCCTCAAGAGCGGCGAGCAAATTATCGTCGATGGCGTGCAGAAGGCGCAACCGGGCGGCAAAGTTACCGTCGAAGCCTGGAAACCCGCTGACAATGCGCTGCCGGTACCGGCAGACAAAGCGGCAACACAAACAATTCGATAGGCGCGCTTCGATGGCTCAGTTCTTCATTGGCCGGCCGGTGCTGGCGTGGGTGTTCGCACTCTTCATCGCGATCGCGGGCATGATTGCCTTGCCCTTCCTGCCGATCTCGCAATATCCGAAAGTCGCGCCGCCGCAGGTTATGATCTCCACGCTGTATCCCGGTGCTTCTCCGCAAGAGATCTACCAGGGAGTCACGCGCCAGATCGAGGAAGAGTTGAATGGCGTCGATCGGCTCGTCTATTTTGAATCGACGTCCGACACTTCCGGTGCGATCAACATTACGGCCACTTTCAAACCTGGAAGCGATATCGACCAAGCCTCTGTCGACGTTCAAAACGCACTCCGGCGCGTCGAGCCACGCCTTCCTCGAGCTGTAACCGCCCAAGGCATTACGGTTGAAGAAGCGAGCACAGGCTTTCTGCTTTTCATCGCGCTCACGTCGACGGATGGAAAGACGGATGAAATCGCGCTCGGCGATTATTTAAGCCGCAACGTCCTTGGCGAACTCCGGCGCATTGACGGCGTCGGCCGTGCCCAGCTCTTCTCGGCACAGCGGGCCATGCGTGTGTGGCTCGATCCGGACAAGATGGTCGGCTACAACATCACTGCCTCAGATATCAGTGATGCAATCCTGGCGCAAAATGCCCAAGTCGCGGCGGGGCAGATCGGCGCCGCTCCCAATCCGATCACCCAGGACTTGACTGCGACCGTTCTCGTCAAAGGGCAGCTGAGCGACACCAAGGAATTCGGCGAAATCATTCTCCGCGCCAACCCGGACGGATCGACGGTGCGCCTGCACGACGTCGCGCGCGTCGAGGTCGGCGCGGAAACCTATAGTTTTGCGAGCCGCCTGAATGGCCAGCCGAGCGCCGCGGTCGGTGTTCAGCTTTCGACATCCGGCAATGCCGTCGCGACGGCGAAGGCCATCAAAGCCAAGATGGAGGAACTGTCCCGCTTCTTTCCAGCGGGCGTCGCGTATTCGATACCCTATGACACCAGCCCCTTTGTCTCGGCGTCGATCGAAAAGGTTCTGCACACGCTGGTCGAAGCCGTCATTCTCGTTTTTATCGTCATGTTCGTCTTCCTGCAGAGCTTCCGCTACACACTCATCCCGACGCTCGTCGTGCCCGTGGCGCTGCTCGGCACCCTCGCTGTGATGTATGCCGCCGGCTTTTCCATCAACGTCCTGACAATGTTCGCGATGGTGCTCGCCATCGGCATCCTTGTCGACGACGCCATCGTCGTTGTCGAAAACGTCGAGCGCATCATGGCCCAAGAAGGGTTATCGCCAAAAGACGCAACACGGAAAGCCATGGGCCAGATCACGGGCGCCATTCTTGGCATCACGCTGGTCCTCGCGTCCGTCTTCATCCCGATGGCCTTCTTCCCCGGTTCCACCGGAATCATCTACCGGCAGTTCAGCCTGACGATGGTCGTCTCGATTTTGTTCTCAGCGTTTCTAGCGCTGTCACTGACACCGGCGCTCTGTGCAACGCTCCTCAAGCCCATCCCGCAGGGGCATCAGGAGAAGAAAGGACTCGGCGGCTGGTTCAACCGAGCCTTCGATCGACTGACGTCGGGATATTCGCGACGCGTGACCGGCTTCGCCAAGCGAGCAGGACGGATGATGGTCGTCTATCTCGCCCTGGTTGCTGGCCTCGGATATCTGTTTCTCAATCTGCCGAGCGCTTTCGTCCCCGATGAGGATCAGGGGTACATCATTGTCGACGTCCAGGGACCGCCCGAGGCGAGTCAGAACCGAACCGTGGCGTCGCTTGAGAAAATCGAGGCCATCTTCAAAGGCGAGCCGGCAGTCGAAAACGTCTTTTCCGTGCAGGGCTTCAGCTTCTCCGGCAATGGGCCGAACGCGGCCCTCGTGTTTCCGACATTGAAGGACTGGTCGGAACGCGGCGCCGGCAACTCCGCTCAGGACATCGCGAACCGGGTCAACCTGCAGCTCTTCGCGCTCAAGGATGCGACCACCTTTGCGCTTTCGCCGCCGCCGATCGAAGGCTTCGGCACCACCAATGGTTTTTCGTTCCGTTTGCAGGACCGCGGCGGACTGGGTCAGGATGCCCTCAACCAGGCTGCAGGCGAACTGATCGAAAAGGCTTCAAAAAGCGGCATCATTACCGGCATTCGCCCGGAAGGTATGCCAGACGCCGCGCAACTCATGCTGGTTATCGATCGCAAGAAGGCCAACACCTTTGGTGTGACGTTCGCCGACATCAACAACACCATCACCGCGAATCTCGGCTCCTCCTACATCAACGACTACCCGAACGACGGGCGTATGCAGCGCGTCGTGGTGCAGGCGAAGGATCGAAGCCGCTTGCAGGCGGAGGATCTCTTAAAGCTCAACGTGCGCAACGCCAGCGGCGGCATGGTTCCGTTGTCCTCCTTCGCAACCGCCGAATGGCGAAAAGGCTCGGCGCAAATCGTCGGTTACAATGGTTATCCTTCGGTACGCATATCGGGTGCGTCGGCTCCGGGATATTCCTCAGGGGCGGCGATCGCGGAAATGGAACGCCTCGCCTATCAGCTGCCGAAGGGATTCGCCTTCGAGTGGACCGGACAATCGCTTGAGGAGATCAAGTCCGGCGCGCAGGCGCCATTCCTTCTCGCACTCAGCATCCTTTTCGTATTCCTGCTGCTTGCGGGCCTCTATGAGAGCTGGTCTATTCCCCTCGCGGTTATTCTTGTCGTTCCGCTCGGTGTAATTGGCTCAGTGATCGCGGTCATGCTGAGGGGAATGCCCAACGACCTTTACTTCAAGGTTGGTCTCATCGCGATCATTGGCCTATCGGCAAAGAACGCCATCCTGATCGTAGAATTTGCCAAGGACTATTACGCTGAAGGCAGGTCGCTTATCGATGCCGCCGTCGAGGCGGCGCGGATTCGGTTACGCCCCATCATCATGACATCGCTCGCCTTCGCGCTCGGCGTCGTCCCTCTTGCCATCGCAGTGGGGCCAAGCGCCGCGAGCCAGAACGCGATCGGAACAGGCGTTCTTGGCGGCATGATCTCGGCCACGATCCTTGCCATCATCTTCGTGCCCGCGTTCTTCGTCTTTGTTCTTGGCGTCCTGAAGACAAAACGGCCCGAACACAAGCAGGCTGAGGATATTATTGCTCGTCCGGCATCACACACCGCAACATCAGAGCCAGAATATCCGCCAGGAGCAACAGGTCTGCCGTAAGAAATCCAGACACCATCGAACGGCAGGCTGAAAGACAAGGGCACCTATAGCGCGACCGGGTTGGACTCCGATACCGCACGCTAAGCGCGGGATGCACTTGAGTCTTCGCGCTCGACACCAGCCCGCAAGATCATTTGATCTCCCTGCAGCGCACATGACGCGCGCGCAAACGCTCGCGGTGAAGCGCTGCACGAGCACAGGCGTGCAAGGATCAACATCGCCGGACCTGCGTCGGCGTGCGGCAGGCGTGAAACGAAACCAGTTTAAGTTTTCGGAAAACGGTAAGTTATTGATTTAATTGGTGGAGCCGAGGAGGATCGAACTCCTGACCTCTGCAGTGCGATTGCAGCGCTCTCCCAGCTGAGCTACGGCCCCGAACGGGGGGCATTTAGGTGGCGGGCCTCGGCGTTGTCAAGAAAGCCGAGCGGGGATACGGCGCGACGCAATGGGCGACACAAGCGCCATGCCCAGCAAGACTTGGCAGCGGATTTTCCGGGTATTCTTCGCTTAGAGGCTGCATTTACGCATTAAAGCAGCAGACACAGCGGAACAGCCACTTGCGAGCCCAGCCCCGACGAGGCTACATGACGCCCGCGGCAGCCTCATTCTGGATCAGCGATGCTCGAACTTCTCAGTTTTATCAGCTATCTCATCACGCTTTATACCTACATCGTGATCGCGGTCGTGATCGTCTCCTGGCTGATGGCGTTCGGCGTCATTAACGCCCATAACCCGATGGTGCGCTCCATCTGGCAGGCGCTGAATGCGGTCACCGAACCGTTGCTCGCGCCGATCCGCAACGCCATGCCCAACCTGGGCGGTATCGATATTTCGCCCGTAATCCTGCTACTGGTGTGTTATTTCCTACAAAGCGTCGTTCTTCCGAACATTGCTAAGGCTGTGGTTTGAGTGACGAGGCCGATGCCGCATATCCTGACCGTAAACCTTGGCGGCACGGCGCCGCGTGCACTATTGTCCACTTCCGACTGACCCCAAAATCCTCCAAGGACGCCATTGAAGGCGTGACCTCCACAAGCGACGGCCCGGCATTTCAGGCCAGGGTGCGCGCTGTTCCCGAACATGGTGCGGCCAACGCGGCGCTCGAGCAGCTTGTTGCGCGCTGGCTCGATTTGCCGAAGCGGTCCGTTTCGCTGGCAAAAGGCGGGAAGTCGCGCCTCAAGTCATTGCAGATCGACGGCGAGCCTAGAGAGCTCGATAAATTATTGGAGAAAAAGACCAGAGAATTACAGCGCTAGTGGACCAGGGAGAATTGGGATGTCCGAAGCGAAAATTATCGATGGTAAGCAAATTGCCGCGAGTGTTCGTGCCGACGTGGCGGCCGAAGTGGCGCGGCTGCAAAGGGAGCACGGTCTAAAGCCGGGGCTTGCCGTTGTGCTGGTCGGTGAAGACCCGGCGAGCAAAGTTTATGTGGCGAACAAGGCCAAGCAAACCGTCGAAGTCGGCATGAACTCGTGGGAGCATCGGCTTCCGGCCGAGACCAGCGAAGCCGACGTGCTGGCGCTCGTGGACAAGTTGAATAACGATCCGGCGTGTCACGGCATTCTCGTCCAACTGCCGCTGCCGAAGCACATCAATTCCGAAAAGGTTTTGAACTCGATCAACCCCGACAAGGATGTCGACGGATTCCATCCGGTCAACGTCGGGCGGCTCTGGGTCGGCGAGCGCGCGCTCGTGCCGTGCACGCCCACGGGCTCGGTTATTCTTGCGAAGAGCGTGCTGCCGAGCCTTTCGGGGCTTGATGCCGTCGTGATCGGGCGCTCGAATATCGTCGGCAAGCCCGTGGCCGCGTTGCTGCTGCGCGAAAATTGCAGCGTGACGATCGTGCATTCGCGCACGAAAAACATCGAAGACGTGGTCAAGCGTGCCGACCTCGTCGTCGCGGCCGTCGGCATTCCGGAAATGGTCAAGGGAAGCTGGATCAAGCCCGGCGCGATAATCATCGACGTCGGCATCAACCGCGTACCGTCCGAGAACGGCAAGACGAAGCTTGTCGGCGACGTCGCCTACGGCGAATGCGCGAAAGTTGCAGGCGCCATCACGCCCGTTCCCGGCGGCGTCGGTCCAATGACGATCGCGTGCCTCTTGCGTAATGCGGCGCAGGCGGCGGCAATGATTGCGGGCGTGAAATCCGCCTTCGCCTGAGCGCTCGTTTATTCCGCAATTCTTAGCGCCGGGGCTTATGGCTCCGGCGTTTTTCGTTTTTGGGCGATTTATTTCGCTCGCGACAGCGGTGCCGATCGCTGATGCGCGCAGTGGACTATTCGCGGAATGATCCGGCGATGGCATCAAAGCGTCGGACGATAAGCCCGCAATGCACCGCCTCATGATGGCGTGGATGGCCGCCTGCGCGGCCGCGGCGGTTGGATGAGCCAGCAGTGTCTGAGCCACGCGGCTTTAGAATTCAAAAAGTCCATCACCCGGACCGTCACGAAGTCATCGCTACGGCGTTCTCTGTCGTAGATTACTCACGCGGCGCGGGCCTGGCGCATCGTTTCTCCGCGATAGCTGAGCGCTTCGGCGACATGCGGGCGGCTGACGATTTCAGCCCCCTCCAGATCGGCGATCGTTCGCGCAACTTTCAGCGTGCGGTGGAACCCTCGCGCCGAGAGGCCCAGGGTCTCGGCGGCATGACGGAGCAGGGCGACGCCGGCTTCATCGGGCGTCGCAGTTTTTTCCAAAATCGTCGTCGAGCAGTCGGCATTGGTTCGAACGCCTTTGGCGCCGAGCGCCGCAAATCGCGCGCGCTGGCGCTCTCTCGCGGCGGTGACACGGGCGCGAACGTCCGCGCTGCCTTCGCTTGGGCTCGGCAGGACAAGATCCGCCGCTGATATGGCCGGGACTTCGATCTGGAGATCGATGCGATCCAGCAACGGACCTGAAACCCGCGCCTGATAGTCGGCGGCGCAGCGCGGACCGCGGCGGCAGCTTTCACCGGGAGAGGCGCCGCCGCATTTGCAGGGGTTCATCGCTGCGATGAGCTGGATGCGTGACGGGTATGAAATCCGGTGGTTGGCACGCGCGATGACCGTCTCGCCGGCTTCAAGCGGCTGACGCAATGCATCCAGCACATTCGGCTGGAACTCCGGCAGCTCATCGAGAAACAGCACGCCATGATGCGCGAGCGAGACTTCTCCGGGGCGCGGACGTGATCCACCTCCGACGAGCGAGGCCATGCTTGCGGAATGATGCGGGGCGCGGAATGGCCGCTCGATGGTGAGTTTGCCGCCGAGCAGCTCGCCCGCCAGCGAATGCACCATCGAGACTTCCAGAATTTCTTCCGGCGAGAGCGGCGGCAAGATCGACGACATGCGCGACGCCAGCATCGACTTGCCCGATCCGGGCGGGCCGATCATCAGAAGATTGTGGCTTCCGGCGGCGGCGATTTCGAGTGCACGCTTGGCGGTTTCCTGGCCCTTGATGTCGCGCAAATCCGCGAACGAGGTTTGGGCCGGCAAAATATTAGGCTTCGGGCGCGACAGGGTCTGCGTGCCCTTGAAGTGGTTGACCAGCGACAGCAGATGCGGCGCGGCGAGGATGTCGAGGTCTTCGCTCGCCCATGCGGCCTCCGGACCGGACGCCGCAGAGCAGATCAGACCCTTTCCCATTTGATTGGCGCCGATGGCGGCGGGAAGCGTTCCAGGCACGGCGCGGATCGATCCGTCCAGCGCCAGTTCGCCGACGGCTGCATAGTTCGCAATGGCATCGGGGGCGATGGCTTCCATAGCCGACATCATCGCCAGCACGATCGGAAGATCGAAATGGCTGCCTTCCTTCGGCAGGTCGGCCGGGGCGAGATTGACGGTGATGTGCTTAAAGGGAAGACCGAGACCGACAGCGTGCAGGGCGTTGCGGACACGCTCACGGCTTTCGGCAACGGCCTTGTCCGGCAAGCCGACGATGGCGAACGCCGCCGCTCCGGGCGTCACCCGCACCTGGACTTCGACTGGCCGCGCTTCGATACCGATAAATGCAAGGGTCGAAATCTGGCCGTACATGCGAGGTCCCCCAGGTCGAAACCTGACCCTATCGCATCCCGATCATGCCGTAAAGAACAAAAGAGGAACTCGTATATCTTAGAGCGCGAGCAAGGCGACGAGCAGCCCCGCGAGCACGAGCGCAAACAGCTCGTCGAGCCACCATTTGCCGACCCAACCGGGAAGCTCGCGATAGCGCGGGACCAACCGGATCAACCACACCATGCCGTATGCGATCCAGCCCAGCATGAAGAGCGCCGCAAGCGCCGCTTTCGTCGGCGGCTGGGGGCCGTCGGCCGATAGCAGCAGGATGCCAAGACCGACGGCGACATAGAGCGCGTAGATACCCATCCACTTGAGTGTTTGCCAAAAGCCATTGCGATCCCAGCGATACTGCTCGACGGCAGGAGGGATCGACAGCGCGAACGAAACGACAGCGGTCAGGATTGCGAAAAGGGGTCCCATCGTTTCCAAACCGATGTTTCGCTCAGCCCTTTTTCATCGCCATCGACAGACCGACGAGAGACGAATTGACGAACTGAATTTCGACGGCCTGCAGTGTTCCGCGCACGATGATGTCCATGTTTGCCGTGATGTCGGCGCCCTTGACGATGATGCGGAAGCCCTTCGGCGTGATCTCGCCCGTCAGATCGCCTTCGAAATTATGAATCGTTTCTTTCCAGTGACCGGTGAGCTTGCCGGCCGCTTCCTTGAGATTGCTGATGACTTCGATGGCGCCAGAGGACGTCGCGCAGCGAATGGTCTGTTTCAGCTCATTCTCCGAGGCCGCATCGAGCAGGTAGGTCGCCCGGCATTTGACACGTTCAGGCTTGCTCTCCTTGAAGCCGAGAATGCCGTCGCCGGTCCAGCGTCCAACCAGCGCATCGAACGGCGACGTCGCGATTGCATCGGCACTTCGCGACGCGAGGCTTCCCGCAGCAAAGAAGAACGCTGTCATGAAAACCCGCGATGCTGTCTTGTATCCCAAGGTTCGTGACGTCATGGATTGGCCAACCTTCCCATTGCGATTGGGCGCGCGTCTTCCGGCCGGAACGTCACGCAGCATGTGCTCTTTTCTTTTCGATAACGTCCCAGATCATCGCGGCGATGTCGTTGCCGCCAAATGCCTTGACCTGGCGGATACCGGTCGGGGACGTGACATTAATTTCGGTCAGATACGGGCCGATGACGTCGATACCGGTGAAGATCAAGCCGCGCTTCTTGAGCTCGGGCTTCAGCCGGGCACAGATTTCTTCATCGCGCTTCGTCAGCTTGGCCGCGACGGCCGTTCCGCCGACATGCAGATTGGAGCGCGTTTCGCCGGCTTGCGGCACGCGATTGAGCGCACCCGCGACTTCGCCATCGACGAGAATGATGCGCTTGTCGCCGTCCTTCACCTCGGGACGAAATTCCTGAACCATGAACGGTTCGCGGAAAACGGTTTGAAAGAGTTCGACCAGCGACGCCAGATTGCCGTCGTCCGGCTTGATGCGGAACACGGCGGCGCCGCCGTTGCCGTAAAGCGGCTTGACGATGATGTCCTTGAACTCTTTGCGGAACGCCTGGACGTCGGCGAGCGAGCGCGTGACGAGTGTCGGCGGCATCAGGTCGAGGAAATCCAGGACAAACAGCTTTTCCGGAGCGTTGCGCACGTGCGCGGGGTCGTTGACGACGAGCGTTTTCGGATGAATGCGCTCGAGCAGGTGCGTCGTCGTGATGTAGGCCATGTCGAAGGGCGGGTCCTGGCGCAGCAGGACGACGTCGAGGGTCGCAAGATTTTCGACACGCGAATTCGATAGCGCAAAATGCGCGCCGTGCTTGTCTTCAACTTTTAAGCTCTGGCCGCGCGCTAGCAGCTTGTCTCCGTGCAGCGAGAGATCGGCGGGCGTGTAATAGAAAATTTCGTGCCCGCGCTTTTGCGCTTCGAGCAGGATCGCGAACGTCGAATCGCCCTTGATGTCGATGCGATCGATCGGGTCCATCTGCACGGCAATGCGTAGGGGCATGGAGGTCTTTCGATGACTTGTAGACGCCAATTTCATGCCGCAGCTTCGCGTCGGCACCTGCTGGTCGTTTAGCCGATTTGTGGTGTCTGCGAAACGCTGCTTCGCGGCGCTGTGGAGGCCCGCTTTCGGCTATGGCAAACATGCCGCATTTGACCGCTGCTAAGCGAGCGCCGTCAGAGGAAATTGTAGGGGTCGATATCGACGGTGATGCGAACGTCGCTTTTGAGTTTTGGAATCGTTCCAGCCCAAGCTCGGAGATAGCTCTGCAGGTCCACGTCACGCGGGGCTTTAACCAGCAATCGCCAGCGGTGACGGCCGCGCACAACGGCAATGGGAGCTTCGACGGGGCCTAATACCGAGATCACGTCCGAGGGTGGCGCCCGTCGCGCGACGTCGCGGGCGGTGACTTCGGTCAGGGCCTTGTCGCGCGCTGAAATCACGATTGCAGCTAGGCGCCCGTAGGGTGGGAGCAGGCCCGCCTGGCGGGTTTTCACTTCGTAATTTAGAAACGCATCGCGGTCGCCCGCGACGATCGCCTGCATCACGGGATGATCGGTCGAATAAGTCTGGACGAAGCCGCGCCCGACGAAGCTCGTGCGACCGGCGCGGCCCGTCACCTGATGCAAGAGCTGGAACGTGCGTTCGGCGGAGCGTGGATCGGCGCCGTGCGCGAGGCCTAGGTCGCCGTCGACAACACCAACGAGGGCGAGGCCAGGAAAGTTATGACCCTTGGCGACGATCTGCGTCCCGATGATAATATCGAATTCGCGCGCCTCGATGCCGCGAATGATTTCGCGCATTTCGGTAAGGCCTGGGATGAGGTCCGACGAGAGCAGCGCGACGCGGGCGTCGGGAAAGCGTTCTTTGACTTCCTCCTGCACGCGCTCGACGCCAGGGCCGCAGGCGACGAGCGTTCCGGGTTCGCCGCACTTCGGGCACTTCTCAGGAAGCGACAGCGAAAAACCGCAATGGTGGCAGGTGAGCTTTTTCTTGAAGCGATGTTCGACGAGCCATGCCGTGCATTGCGGACATTCAAGGCGGTGACCGCAAGCGCGACAGAGCGTCAAAGGCGCGTAACCACGACGATTGAGAAACAGCAGTGTTTGCTGGCCTTTTTCGAGTGTTTCCGTAATCCCGGCGACAAGGCGCTGCGCCAGCCATTTGCCTGGTTCGAGTTTCTCGGCCTTCAAATCGATCAACGAAACGTCCGGCATCGCGACGCCCGAGAAGCGGCCCGGAAGCACCGCGTGGCGATAGCGGCCGACGAGTGCGTTGACGTGGCTTTCGATCGACGGCGTCGCGGAGGCGAGCACCACGGGAAACTTTCCGAGATTGCCGCGCACCACTGCCATGTCGCGCGCCTGATAGTGAACGCGATCTTCCTGCTTGAAGCCTTGATCGTGCTCTTCGTCGATAACGATGAGGCGGAGCTGCACAAACGGCAAGAACAGCGCCGATCGCGCGCCGACCACGCAACGCACGTCGCCGCGCGCGACGCCTTTCCAGATGCGGCCGCGTTCCGCCGGGCTTAATGCCGAATGCCATTCGACGGGCGGCGCGCCGAAGCGTTGCGCGAAACGGTCGAGAAACTGGCTCGTCAGTGCAATTTCAGGGAGCATGATCAGAGCTTGATCGCCCACTTCGAGCGCGCGTGCGACGGCTTCGAAATAGACTTCTGTCTTGCCCGATCCCGTCACGCCGTCGAGCAGCGTCACGGAGAAATTCTTTGCGTCCACCGCGCTGACGAGCGTGGCGACGGCGCGCGCCTGCTCGATGATGAAATCTGTCGTTGCGTGCTCCGGCTTCGGACGCGGAAAGACGCGCTCTGGGATTGCGACCTCGACGAGGTTTCCGGCGGCCGCCAATCCGTCGATCACACCCGTCGAGCAGGCAGCGAGGTTCGCCAAGTCCGACTTGGCGCGGATGAGACCGTCGGCGGCAATCTCCAGGACGCGCGTGCGCGCCTGGGTCATGTTTGACGGCAGCGGCGCGCCCTCCACTAGCCGCACCCCGAAGCGGTGTTTCGGCGGCTCGAAGGCGGCGTCGGCGCTCATCATCATGCGCGCGACCATGCCGAGCGGCGCCAGCGTGTAGCGCGCCACCCACTCGGCGAACCGCATCGAAATTTCAGGCAGCGGCGGTGCGTCGATCAGGCTCGTCAGGGATTTGAGTTTCTTAGGATCGACGGCCTTGCCGCCGCCACGTTGGCCGTCCCATACAATGCCGATGCGCGTTTGCGGCCCGAAGGGTACGAGCACGAACGAACCTGGAGGAACCTCGACGCCATCCGGCACCAGATAGTCGTACGTCTGATCGAGCGCGACCGGCATCAGCACGGGCACGCTGCGAGCGCCGGATGGGGCGCCGTTATCCAGGATTTCGAGCAGACTATCCAAAGGGACGTTCAACGGACTAGAAGCTTCTCCCGAGAATCGAGCGTGCTAGGTTTGCCTTAAGTTGCGGCGCACCAAAGGCAAGCCGAAAAGTTAAGAGACGAACCAGGAGCCTGAAATGAAATTCTTCGTCGATACCGCCGATGTGGCTGAGATCAAGGAGTTAGCCGCGACGGGCCTGCTCGACGGCGTGACGACGAACCCGACGCTGGTCGCCAAGGCCGGGCGTGATTTCAAGGATATCATCAAGGAAATTTGTGCCGTCGTACCGGGGCCGGTTTCGGCGGAGGTCGCCGCGACCGATTACCAGGGCATGATGCGCGAAGCCGAGGTGCTGAGAAAGATCGCCAAGAACGTGACGATCAAAGTGCCGCTGACAATGGACGGTCTCAAGGCGTGCAAGGTGCTGACGAGCGACGGCACGATGGTCAATGTCACGCTCTGCTTTTCGGCGAACCAGGCGTTGCTTGCGGCGAAGGCGGGCGCGACGTTCGTTTCGCCGTTCATCGGGCGGCTCGACGACATCGGATTGAACGGCATGGACGTCATTCGTGAGATCCGGACGATCTACGACAACTACCCCGATCTTTCGACCGACATTCTTGCGGCGTCGATCCGCACCGTCAATCACGTCAAGGAAGCGGCGATGATCGGGGCCGACGTCGCGACCATTCCGCCCGCCATTCTGAAGGCACTGGTCAAGCATCCGCTGACGGACGCGGGCCTGACGGCTTTCGTCAACGACTGGAAGAAGACGGGTCAGACAATCGTGTGATCGCGGCATCGGCCGCTGTTTCGGATCAACGCGCGTGGCATCGAAAATCTTTTCTACCGAATTGATTTCCCGCTTCGCCGACATCGTCGGCGCGGCGAACGCGTTGACCGGCACGGACGACAAGGCGCCTTATCTTCGCGAATGGCGGGATCGTTACACGGGAAAGACGCCGGTCGTGCTGCGCCCTCAGACGACCGATGAAGTCGCGCGCATTTTAACGCTGGCGCACGATGAAGGCATCAACATCGTTGCGCAGGGCGGCAATACGGGTCTCGTCGGCGGGCAAATTCCGTCGCTTGCCGGGGATCAGATCGTGCTGTCGCTGACGCGCATGAAGAAGGTCCGCGATGTCGATGCGGCGGGCGGCACGATGATCGTCGAAGCCGGCGTGACACTTGCCGAGGCACAAAACGCGGCCGAGGGCGCGGGACGGCTGTTCCCGCTCAGTCTCGCGTCGGAAGGCAGCGCCACGATCGGCGGCGTGCTGGCGACCAACGCGGGCGGAACCGCCGTTCTCGCTTTCGGCAACGCGCGCAATCTCGCGCTCGGTCTTGAGGCCGTTCTCGCAGACGGCCGCGTCTGGCACGGACTGCGGCGATTGAAAAAAGACAACACGGGTTATGATCTTCGTGACCTCCTGATCGGATCGGAGGGGACGCTCGGCGTTATCACGGCGGCGAGCCTGAAGCTGTTTCCCATTCCTGCGGAACGCGAGACGGCGATTGTCGCCGTCGAGTCTCCGTCAGCAGCATTGAAGCTCTTCCGGATTGCGGAAGCCGAAGCGGGAGCGTCCCTGACGGCATTTGAATTCTGGATGCATCGGGCGCAGGAGTTCGCGCTGCGTTATATGCCCAATACGCGCGATCCGTTTATCGATGCGCATCCTTGGTACGTGCTGATCGAGCTTTCGCACGGCGGCGATGGCACACGATCGGGGAGTGCGCTTGAATCGCTTTTGACCATTGCTCATGCGCAAGGGCTTGTTCGCGACGCGGCGATGGCACGGTCGCTACATCAGGCGCAGGATTTCTGGCGTTTGCGGGAAGCGTTTTCCGAAGCGCAGAAAGGCGCGGGCGGCAGCATCAAGCACGATATTTCCGTGCCGATTGCGCGCATTCCGGAATTCCTGATGCACGCGGCCGAGATCGTCGAGGCGATTGCGCCGGGCGCGCGTCCGGTGCCGTTCGGACACTTCGGCGATGGCAATCTGCATTACAACATCAGCCAGCCCGAGGGCGCAGACAAAGCGCAATTCCTGTCGCTTTGGGAGCCGATGTCGGACGCGATCTTCGAGCTTGTCTCGGAGCTTGGCGGCTCGATTTCGGCAGAGCACGGAATTGGCCAGATGAAGCGCGAGGCTCTGCGTTTGCACAAATCGCAGGTCGAACTCGACGTCATGCGCGCGATCAAGCAGGCGCTCGATCCCAAGGGCATTCTGAATCCGGGCAAATTGCTGTAACTCTTGCGTGCGTTAACGGTTTGGTAACCGTGTCGGGGAACGCTGATTTTCCGACAAGAGGGCGCTGCCGGTGACTTCACTCGACGAAATTTTGGCGACCGAGGCTGAGCTGCCACTGGGCGGCGACCTCAAGCGCGCCGTCGAAGACTGGCTGGCGCATCTCATCAACGAGCGCGGACAAAGCCCGGCGACGCGCGAAGCCTACGCGCGCGATCTCACGCAGTTCCTGGCGTTCCTGAAGACGCATCTCGGACGCGTGCCATGCCTTGGCGATCTCGGCCGCATCGATACGAAGGTCTTTCGGGCGTTCCTCGCGCATCGGCGCAAATCCGATGTCGTGTCGCGGTCGCTCGCCCGCTCGCTTTCGTCGCTCCGGACATTTTTTCGCTGGCTCGAACGCGAGGGCAAGCTGCAGAACCGCGCCGTGCTGCAAGTTGCCCTGCCGAAAATTCCACATTCGGTGCCGAAGCCGTTGACCGTCGACGGGGCCGCCGAACTCGTTACGGCGGAAAATGAAGACCGGGCCGAATGGATCGGAGCCCGCGATACGGCGGTGATGCTTTTGCTCTATGGCGCGGGGGTGCGCATCAGCGAAGCGTTGAGCCTGACGCCGAACTCGGCGCCGCTCAACGGTCGCGACGTGATGCACATCACGGGCAAGGGCGGCAAGGATCGGCTCGTCCCGGCCCTTGCGATTATTTCAGACGCCATCGCGAAGTACATGCGGCTTTGCCCGTTTCCGCTTTCCGGCGATGGGCCGCTGTTTCTCGGTGCACGCGGCGGGCCGTTGTCGCCGCGTCTGATCCAACTGGCGATGGAGCGCATGCGCCGTGATCTTGGACTGCCGGAAACGGCGACTCCGCACGCGCTTCGGCATTCGTTTGCGACGCATCTGCTTTCGGCGGGAGCGGATTTACGGCAAATTCAGGAGCTTTTGGGCCACGCCTCGCTTTCGACCACACAGGTCTATACTGAAGTCGATCGAGAGCGCCTGCTTTCCGTTTACGACCAGGCGCACCCGCGCGCGGCTCGAGGTTGAGCGTTCACCGTTTATATCTGAGTGCCCTATGACACCGAATTTTCGAACGTTTCTCTTTGTTTGTTTCAGCCTGTTCTTCGCGGGCGTTTCAACTGTTTGGGCAAACGACGCGCCGCCCCCGTGCCGCGGCACTGACATGCTGGCGGAATTGCAGACGCGGTCGCCGGACACTTACAAAACCATAATCGAAGAAAGCCGTCAGACATCAAACACCGAAGCCGTGCTGTGGAAGATCGAGAAGCCTGAAGTCGCGCCATCGTATCTGCTGGGCACGATGCATCTCTCCGATCCGCGCATTTCGCGATTGTCTACGCGGCAGCAAGATCTCATCGCGCATTCGAAATCGGTGGCACTTGAAGTTGCCGACCTGTCAGAAAAAGCCGTCGGCGACGCGATGCTGAAGGCCGGTCACCTTCTCGTTTATACGGATGGGCGCACGCTCAATTCGCAGTTGTCGGACGATGAATTCAAAGTCGTCCAGCGCATCGTCAAACAGGCCGGCATGCCGGAACAATCATCGGCTCTCATAAAGCCGTGGCTCATCAGCATGATGCTCGCGACGTCCGATTGCGAACGCAAGCAGGTGGAGTCGGGCGCCAAGGTGCTCGATTTGCAAGTCGCGCAGGAGGCGCAAAAGAACGGCCTGACGGTCAAAGGTCTGGAAACCATCGAACAGCAGCTCGAATCTCTGGCTTCGATTGCCGACGATCAGCAGATCGAGATGCTGAAGGTGGGGCTCAAGTATGCCGACCGCACCGATGATCTGATGGAATCGATCGTGCAGATGTATCTGCGGCGAGAAATCGGCGCGGCGATGCCGTTTCAATTGGCGCTGGCCGCCGAATCCGGTGTTCCGGCTTCGGCTTTCGACGGTTTCAAGACGGCGCTTCTCTCAGATCGCAACGTCAGAATGCGCGATGCCGCCGAACGCTTGCTTCAGGACGGCAGCGCTTTCATCGCCGTCGGGGCGCTGCACCTTGTCGGGCCGACCGGCCTCGTGGCGCTGCTGCGTGAGCGCGGCTACGCCGTTACGGCGGTGGAGTAAGCGCCTCGCGGCCGGGTTCGAGCCCGGCCACCGGGAACGACCTAGAGGTGGATCGCGCGTTTGCCGACGGCAAGGGCCGCTTCCTTGACGGCCTCGCTCAATGTCGGATGCGCGTGGCAGGTCCGCGCGAGGTCTTCAGCCGAGCCGCCGAATTCCATCAACACGCACGCTTCCGCGATGAGTTCGCCAGCGTTCGCGCCGATGATATGGACGCCCAGCACGCGGTCCGTCGCGACATCGGCGAGGATTTTGACGAAGCCATCCGTCATGCGGATCGATTTCGCCCGCCCATTGGCGGTGAACGGAAACTTACCGACGTTGTAGGCGATGCCGGCGGCTTTCAATTCTTCCTCGGATTTGCCGACGCTCGCGACTTCAGGCGACGTGTAGATGACGTTCGGAATGACGTCGTAGTTCACGTGCCCGGCCTGGCCGGCAATGATCTCGGCGACGGCGACACCTTCGTCCTCGGCCTTGTGCGCCAGCATCGGACCGGCGATGACGTCGCCAATTGCGAAGATGCCGGATGCGCTGGTCTGGAAATGACCGTCGGTGAGTACGCGCTTCTTCGCATCGAGCGCGACGCCCGCCTCGGCGAGGCCCAGGCCATCGGTATAAGGAACGCGCCCGACCGCAACGAGGACGACGTCGGCTTCGATTGTTTCGGCGACGCCGCCCGCGGCCGGTTCGATCTGAACACTGAGCGGTTTGCCGGAGCTCTCGGGGCCGGAAACGCCCGTGACCTTGCTTGCAAGGCGAAATGCGATGCCCTGCTTTTCGAGTAGGCGCTGGAACGCACGGGCAACCTCATTGTCGGTGCCCGGCAGGACGCGGTCTAGATATTCGACGACCAGAACGTCCGCGCCGAGGCGGCGCCAGACGGAGCCGAGTTCAAGGCCGATGACACCGGCGCCGATCACCAGCAGCTTGCGGGGAACGGACGCGAGGTCCAGCGCGCCGGTCGATGACACGACGCGTTTTTCATCGATCTCGATTCCGGGGAGGCGCGCAACGTCCGATCCGGTCGCGATGACGATCGATTTCGCTTCGAGCGTCTGCGTCTCGCCGCCGGGCGAGGTGACGGCGACCTGACCGCTTTTGACGATGCGGCCGGTCCCGAAATAGCTGTCGATCTTGTTCTTCTTCAGCAGGTAAGCGACGCCTTCGACGTTGCCTTTGACGCCTTCGCGCTTGAAGGCCTGCATCTTCGGCAGATCGAGGACGGGTGACGCATCGATGCCCATGGCGCCGAACGCGTGCTTGGCCTCATCATAAGCGTGCGAGGCGTGCAGCAGAGCTTTCGACGGGATGCAGCCGACGTTCAAGCACGTTCCGCCGTTCGTGCTGCGTTTTTCGACGACGGCGACCTTCAGACCTAGCTGCGCGGCGCGGATGGCGCAGACGTAGCCGCCAGGCCCGGTGCCGATCACGATCAAATCATAGGGTGCTGTCATTCCTCAGAGCTCCAGGATGAAGCGCTGCGGATCTTCAAGGCATTCCTTGACGCGGACAAGGAAGGTCACGGCCTCCTTACCGTCGACGATGCGGTGATCGTAGGACAGCGCAAGATACATCATCGGACGCGCCACGATCTGGCCGCCGCGCACGACCGGGCGTTCCTCGATGCGGTGCATGCCGAGAATGCCGGACTGCGGCGCGTTCAGGATCGGCGTCGACATCAGCGAGCCGTAGACACCGCCGTTCGAGATCGTGAAGGTACCGCCCTGCATGTCCTCGATCGACAGCTTGCCGTCGCGGGCGCGCTTGCCATATTCGGCGACCTTCTGCTCGATCTCGGCGAGGCTCAGCCGGTCGGCTTCACGCACGACCGGCACGACGAGACCCTTCTCGGTCCCGACCGCAACGCCGATGTGATAGTAATTCTTGTAGACGATATCCTCGTGATCGATCTCGGCGTTGACGGACGGCACGTCGCGAAGCGCCTGGATGCAAGCTTTAACAAACAGGCCCATGAAGCCGAGCTTCACGCCATGCCGTTTCTCGAACACATCCTTGTATTGCGCGCGCAGCGCCATGATGGCGCTCATGTCGACGTCATTGAACGTCGTCAGCATCGCGGCGGCGTTCTGCGCCTCTTTCAGGCGGCGCGCGATGGTCTGGCGGAGCTTCGACATCCTGACGCGTTCCTCGCGCGTCGCGTCGTTGGCGGGTGACGGCAGCCGCACGTCACGCATTACAATCGTCGTTGGCGCGCCGGGAATTGCAACAGCGTTCGGAGAGATCGGCGCGCCCGACGTATTGCGGAGCGGCGGTGGCGTGGCCGCAGGCTTCGCAGCGGCGGCGGCAACGGCGTTGATGACGTCTTCCTTCAGGATTTGTCCACGGCGCCCGGAACCATGAACATCGGAGGGTTCGAGGCCTGCTTCGGTCAGCGCCTTGAGCGCCGCCGGCGGAGGGGGCGGGGCGCTTACGCTTGCTCCGGCTTCTGAGGCTCTCGGCGCGACGCGCTCGGGCTTCAGCTGTGCCGGCGATACGGCGGGCTTTGCTGCCTCGGGGGCAGGGGCGGAGGCCGATGCTTTGCCCGCGCCCGCTTTCAAGGCGGCAAGAAGCGATCCGACGGCAACCGTCGAACCTGATTTGACGAGGATGTCGCCCAGCACGCCCGATGCCGGCGCCGGGACTTCGACTGTCACCTTATCGGTTTCAAGCTCGACCAGCGGCTCGTCGGCATTCACGGAGTCGCCGGGCTGCTTGAACCACTTGCCAACGGTCGCCTCCGTGACGCTTTCCCCAAGCGCGGGAACGCGAATCTCAATCGACATCTCAGCCCTCATACCTTTGCTTGCGATCGGCGACTCCACTTCGCGGAGCCGGCCGCCGATCGCGGTTGCTTGTCATGTTCCCAGCGCGTCAGAAATCAGCCCGGAACACCATTGCTTGCGATCGACGACTCCACTTCGCGGAGCCGGCCGCCGATCGCGGTTGCTTGTTATGTTCCCAGCGCGTCAGAAATCAGCCCGGAACACCATTGCTTGCGATCAGCGGCTCCACCTCGCGAAGCCGGCCGCCGATCGCGGTTGCTTGTCATGTTCCGAGCCAATCGGCAACGAGTCCGGAACATCATTGCTTGCGATCGGCGACTCCACTTCGCGGAGCCGGCCGCCGATCGCGGTTGCTTGTCATGCTCCGAGCGCGTCGGCGACGAGCGCGGTCTGTTCCTTGATATGCTGCGATAGGAGGCCGGTCGCGGTCGACGCGGACGCCGCCCGCCCAGCGTAACGTGGGCGGCGGTGAATATACCCCAAATGAGTCAAGACCCACTCGATATTCGCGTCCATGAAGTACCAGGCGCCCATATTCTTGGGCTCTTCCTGGCACCAGACAATTTCCGCAAATTTGAAACGACCGAGTTCCTGGATCAGAGCGCGCGCCGGGAACGGATAGAGCTGCTCGACTCGGAGCAGATAGACGTCGTCACGTCCCTGCGTGTCGCGAGCATCCAATAGGTCGTAGTAAACCTTGCCGGAACAGACGACGACACGCTTGATCTCATCGTCGGGGCGAAGCTTGAGAGAGGAGACACCGCGTTCCGCGTCGTCCCAGAGCAGGCGGTGGAAGCTCGTTCCCGGCCCGAACTCTTCAATCTTCGACGTGACGCGCTTATGCCGGAGCAGCGATTTCGGCGTCATCAAAATCAGCGGCTTGCGGAAGTTCCGGTGCAACTGACGCCGGAGAATATGGAAATAATTGGCGGGTGTCGTGCAGTTCGCGACCTGCCAGTTATCTTCGGCGCAAAGCTGCAAATAGCGTTCAAGGCGCGCGGACGAATGTTCCGGGCCCTGGCCTTCGTAGCCGTGCGGCAGAAGACAGACGAGACCGGACATGCGCAGCCACTTGCGCTCGGCCGAAGACACGAACTGGTCGAACACGACTTGCGCGCCGTTGGCGAAGTCGCCGAACTGCGCTTCCCAAAGCGTCAGCGCATTCGGCTCGGCGAGCGAGTAGCCGTATTCAAAACCGAGCACGGCTTCTTCGGAAAGCATCGAATTGACGATCTCGAAGTTCGCCTGATTGGGCGCCAGATGCTTGAGCGGCGCAAAGCGGCGATCCGTCTCCTGATCGATGAACACGGCGTGGCGCTGCGAAAATGTTCCGCGCTCACAATCCTGGCCCGATAGCCGGACGCGGAATCGCTCCATCAACAGAGAGGCGAACGCGAGGTGCTCGCCCATTGCCCAGTCAATTCCGACCCCAGCTTCGGTCATTTCGCGGCGGCGTTCGAGAAGCTTCGCAATCGTCTTGTGGATGTGGAAATCGTTGGGAATCGAGGTCAGGCGTCGGCCGAGATCCTTCAGCGTTTCAATCGGGATACCGGTGTTGCCGCGCCAATCATCGCTGTCGGACCGCGTGATGCCCGACCAACGGCCATCGAGCCAGTCCGCCTTGTTCGGCTTGTAGCCGTCGGAGACGGCGAACTCATTATCGAGATTGGCGCGAACGGAGGCTTTCATCTCATCGAACTCAGCGACCGTAACGACCTCTTCGTCGATGAGCGACTGCGAATAGATTTCGACGATGGTCGGGTGCGCCTTGATCTGCTTGTACATCGCCGGCTGCGTGAACATCGGCTCGTCGGTCTCGTTGTGACCGTGACGGCGATAGCAAAACATGTCGATGACGACTGGCTTCTGGAAGCGCTGGCGGAATTCGGTTGCAATCTTGGCGACGTGAACGACCGCTTCGGGATTATCGCCGTTGACGTGGAAGATTGGGGCTTCGATCATCAACGCGACGTCGGAACAGTAGGGCGACGAGCGCGAGTGATACGGCGCCGTCGTAAAGCCGATCTGGTTGTTGATGATGAAATGGATCGAACCCGCCGTGCGATGACCGCGCAGGCCTGAGAGGCCGAAGCATTCCGCGACGACACCCTGGCCCGCGAACGCCGCGTCACCATGGATGAGAAGCGGTAGCACCGGCGTCCGGTCGCCGCCGGAACAGCCTTGCTGATCCTGCTTCGCGCGCACTTTCCCGAGCACCACCGGGTCGACGATTTCGAGATGCGACGGGTTCGCCGTCAGCGAAAGATGCACACCGTTGCCGTCGAACATGCGATCCGAGGAGGCGCCGAGGTGGTATTTGACGTCGCCGGAACCTTCGACATCGTCAGGCTTGAATGAGCCGCCCTTGAACTCCTTGAAAATCGCGCGCAGCGGCTTCGCCATGACGTTGGCCAGCACGTTGAGGCGGCCGCGGTGCGCCATGCCCAGCGCGATTTCCCTGACGCCAAGATGGCCGCCACGCTTGATGATCTGCTCGAGCGCCGGGATCATCGATTCCGAGCCTTCAAGGCCGAAGCGCTTCGTGCCGGTATATTTCAGATCACAGAATTTCTCGAAGGTCTCGGTTTCGATGAGCTTCCGCAGAATCGCCTTGCGGCCTTCCGGCGTGAAGCTGATGTCCTTTTCCGGGCCTTCGATCCGTTCCTGAATCCAGCTCTTCTGCGCCGGATCCGTGATGTGCATGAACTGGAATCCGATCTGGCGGCAATACGTGCGGCGCAGGATCGTCACGATCTGGCGCATCGTCGCCGTTTCGAGACCCATCACGCGATCGATGAAAATCGGGCGGTCGAGATCGGCTTCGGTGAAGCCATACGTCTCGGGCAGCAACTCGCGATGGACGCGGCGATCCGCGATGCCGAGGGGATCGAGGTCGGCGGCCAGATGCCCGATCACGCGATAGGCGCGGATCAGCATCAGGGCGCGGATCGAATCCTGCGTCGCGCGCAGCGAGGCGGCCGGCGACATCTCGAAGCCCGAGATCTGCGCGCGCCGCTCGATCTTGTCGCGAATGGTGCGTTCCGCCGCGCCGTAGTCGCCGGTCAACGCGCCGACCAGATCGTGATCGGTGGCCGTCTCGTTCAGCAGCGCTTCGAGCGGCGGGGCCCAGGCCGGGCCGCCGGCAACGGATTGCCCCGCGGCCGGCTCCTTGATGCTGTCGAAAAACAATCGCCATTCGTCACTGACGGCGCCGGGATTGCGTTCGTATTCGGCCTGCATGTCTTCGATGTAGGGGGCATTGGCGGCGCTCAAGAACGAGGTGCGGAGAAACGCTTCGTTCTGGCCATTTCGTGACATCTGATTCGTCCTTTTGAGGCTTGGTTGCCTATCGAGGGCTCTGGATGACGCGCACGGTCGAGATCAAGAAATCGCTGCCGATCGGTTCGGCCATGTGCTGAGTGAGATCTTACGCTCGCAAGATTTCAATAAGTGTACGCCCGAGGGCGGCGGGGCTCGGTGAAATGGCGACGCCTGCGGCTTGCATCGCCGCCAGCTTGTCTTCCGCCTTGCCCTTGCCGCCGGAGATGATGGCGCCCGCGTGTCCCATGCGCCGTCCGGGCGGCGCGGTCACGCCGGCGATAAACCCGGCCATCGGCTTCTTCCGGCCCTTGCGGGCTTCGCGTATCAGAAACTCCGCTGCATCTTCTTCGGCGGAGCCGCCGATTTCGCCGATCATGATGATCGATTGTGTTTCCTTGTCGGACAGGAAAAGGTCGAGGACATCGATGAACTCGGTGCCTTTCACCGGGTCGCCGCCGATGCCGACAGCGGTCGTCTGGCCGAGGCCGACATCGGTCGTCTGCTTCACTGCCTCATATGTGAGGGTTCCGGACCGCGATACAATGCCGACGCTGCCATGCTTGAAGATGTTTCCCGGCATGATGCCGATCTTGCATTGACCGGGTGTCAGGATGCCGGGACAGTTCGGTCCGACAAGCCGCGACTTCGATCCGTCGAGCGCGCGCTTGACGCGCACCATGTCCATCACCGGAATGCCCTCGGTGATGCAGACGATCAGCGGGACTTCGGCATCGATGGCTTCGAGGATCGCGTCGGCCGCGAATGGGGGCGGCACATAGATCGACGACGCCGTGGCGCCTGTCGTTGCGATGGCTTCCGCCACGCTGTCGAAGAGCGGCACGTCGGCAAGCTCGGCATCGGGGTGCTTGGTGCCCCCTTTGCCGGGCGTTACGCCGCCGACGATCTTCGTTCCGTAAGCTCGCGCCTGCTTGGTGTGAAACGTTCCCTGGCTGCCTGTTATGCCCTGGCAGATGACCTTTGTTGTCTTGTCGACCAGAATTGACATTCCATCCCCGCATTGACCGCATTTCATGGCGCGGAATGTCGCTCATCTTTTGCGGTGCAGCAAGACCAACTATCGTGCCAATGCCAGATATTTCCGCAGTTCGGCGAAGATCAGGCCACCTGTTTCAGCTCGTCGGTAATTTTTTTGGCAGCGTCGGCCAGATCGTCGGCGGGAATGATCTTCAGACCGGACTCTTTCAGGATTTTCTTACCAAGATCGACGTTCGTGCCTTCGAGGCGCACGACGAGGGGCACCTTGATGTCCATTTCGCGGGCCGCCGCGATGACGCCTTCAGCGATAATGTCACAACGCATGATGCCGCCGAAGATGTTGACCAGGATGCCCTTCACGGACGGATCGGCGAGGATGATCTTGAAGGCTTCGCGCACCTTTTCCTTGGATGCGCCGCCGCCGACGTCGAGGAAGTTCGCCGGCTCGGCGCCATAGAGCTTGATGATGTCCATGGTCGCCATCGCGAGGCCGGCGCCGTTGACGAGGCAGCCGATGTTGCCGTCGAGCTTGACGAGCGCGAGATCGTGCTTCGAGGCTTCGATCTCCGTCGGGTCTTCTTCGCCCACATCCCGCAGCTCGACGATTTCGGGATGCCGATAAAGCGCATTGGAATCGAAGTTCATCTTGCCGTCGAGGCAAATGAGCTTTCCGTCTTTCGTGACGACCAGCGGATTGATCTCGAGCAGGCTCATGTCCTTCTCGACGACCATGCGATAAAGGTTTTCGACGAGCTTGCCCGCCGCCTTCACCTGATCTCCCTTGAGACCCAGCGCGAAGGCGACCTTGCGGCCGTGGAACGGCTGATAGCCGGTTGCCGGATCGATTGTCAGAGTGTGAATTTTTTCCGGCGTCTCGTGCGCGACGTCCTCGATGTTCATGCCGCCCGCTTGGCTGACGATGAAAGCGACACGCGAGGATGCGCGATCTACGAGCGCGGAGAGATAAAGCTCGCGCTCAATCGCGGAACCGTCCTCGATATAGAGACGATTGACGATGCGTCCGGCGCGTCCGGTCTGAACAGTCACCAGCGTTTTACCCAGCATCTGCTCGGCGAATTCCTTCACCTCGTCGATCGACTTGGCGAGGCGAACGCCGCCCTTGTCGCCCGCCGACGGTTCGAGGAATTTTCCCTTGCCGCGTCCTCCAGCGTGGATTTGCGCCTTGACGACCCACACCGGTCCCGGAAGTTTTTTTGCCGCTTCAACGGCCTCGGCGACAGAAAAGGCCGCGAAACCGTTCGGCGTCGGCACCTCGTAGGCGCGGTAAAGCTCTTTGGCCTGATATTCGTGGATGTTCATGCTTGGACTCCGTTTCGCGGTATATCGTGAAAAGTCAGCACGCACATTTTACCGCACATGCCGTCATTAGGCCGTTTTTCAGGCCGGTGAAATCGATGTTGGCGCCTCGTCCCTGAATTTCCGGAGCGGCGCCCTTTGCGGCGTGTTTTGCGCCCCCGTGAATTCAGTTTGGAAAATGGGATGGTCGGCAACGGGAGATATTCATGTCTCAGGAATTTGCATGCATCGACATCGATAGCTTGAAATCCGCGCGGACCGGGCGCGACCCATATAATTTCCTCACCGGCGAGAACTTCATCCAACCGCAGGCCGTCAAGCCCTTGAAGGCCGACTATCCCGATCTCAGAGAGCCCGGTTTTTTCACCGAAGCCGATGTTGGCAGTCGCTCCCACGGCGCGTTTGCAAAGCTGCTCGACGATCTGAAAAGCCCCGAGGTTTCGGCGATTGTCTCCGAAAAGCTCGATATCGATCTCGTCGACAAGCCGAAGATGATCACAATCCGAAAGATCTCGCAGGCTAAAGACGGCCGCATTCACACCGACGGTGAAGCCAAGATCGCGACGATGCTCACCTACCTCAACGACAAATGGGACGGCACCGCTGCCGGATGCCTGCGCGTTCTGCGCAATGGCAAGGACTTCGAAGACTACGTTGAGCAGATCAGCCCTCTGACCGGAACGGTGTTCGCGTTCCGCCGATCCGACTGTTCCTGGCATGGCCATACGCCTTTCGTCGGCGAGCGCCGCGTCGTGCAGATGACGTGGCTTCGCAGTGAAGAAGATGTTGCCCGGAAGGAAAGGCGCGGGGCCCTGTCCCACGCTCTGAAGAAGGTCTTTCATTTCGGCTGAAGCGCGCGCCGGCGCGTTTACGCGACAATGCCTGGAGCGGATCGCGTGCACGGCGCGCGTCCGCCTCCTCAGCTTGCGAGCGCCGGGCTGATTTTCTTGCAGGCTTCGATCAAACCCTGAACGGATGCGACGGACTTATCGAACATCGCTTTTTCGTTGTCGTCGAGTGCGAACTCGATGACCTTCTCGATGCCGCCTGCGCCGATAATCGCGGAGACGCCGACATAGGTGTCCTTGATGCCGTATTCGCCGTCGAGATGGGCCGCGCACGGCAGCATCCGCTTTTTGTCCCTGAGATAGCTCTCGGCCATCGCGATCGCCGACGCAGCCGGCGCATAGAACGCCGAGCCCGTCCCTAGCAGCGCAACGATCTCGCCGCCGCCGCCGCGCGTGCGCTTGATCATCGCGTCGAGCTGTTCCTGGCTGAAGAAACCGAGCTTCACGCAATCGGGGAGGGGGACGCCACCGATTGTCGAATAGCGCACCAGCGGCACCATGTCGTCGCCGTGTCCGCCGAGCGTCAAAGCCCGAACATCCTCGATCGACACGCCGGCCGCCTCGGCGAGGAAGCAGGTGAAGCGGGCGCTATCGAGCACGCCCGCCATGCCGACCACCTTGCTGGCCGGAAGGCCGGTGAATTTTCTCAACGCCCACACCATCGCGTCGAGCGGGTTCGTGATGCAGATGACGAAGGCGTTCGGCGCGTGCTGCGCAATGGCGGAGCCAACCTGCTCCATCACCTTCAGATTGATGCCGAGGAGGTCGTCGCGGCTCATTCCCGGCTTTCGCGGAACGCCCGCCGTCACGATGCAGACATCGGCTCCGGCAATCGCCGCATAGCCATCGGGTCCAGCGCCCGACAGCTTGGCGTCATAGCCTTCGACGGCGGCGGCCTGCGCAAGATCGAGGGCTTTGCCTTTCGCGACACCTTCGATGATGTCGGTCATCACGATGTCGCCGAGTTCCTTGAGGCCGGCGAGCAGCGCCAAGGTGCCGCCAATCTGTCCTGAGCCGATCAATGCGATTTTGGCGCGCGCCATTCGTGCTACCCCCAAGGAATTTTAACCAGTTGCCTATGCGGGCGAACATTCCGCCCTCCGGCCTAATCAAGTTCGTTGGCGGCTCAAAGGCAAGCCGCAACTTTGGTATGAACCCTTTGCTGGCAAACCTACGACAATCACATGTCGTCGGTGCTTGTCTTCAGTGCCGGGCCCGGCCACCCGAATGACCGGCAAGATAGGCCTCCGAGCGCATTTCGGTCAGACGCGAGGCGGTACGTTGGAAGGCCTCCGATCCGCTGCCTTCAGGATAGAGGGCGGCCGGTTCGGCGGCGGCGGACGCAATAAGGCAGATGCGGCCATCATAAAGCGCGTCGACCAGATTGATGAAGCGGCGCGCCACGTCGCGGCGGTCCGGCGTCAAAACCGGGATGTCGTCAATGATAACCGTGTGAAAGGCGTGGGCGATGTGCAGATAATCGTTGGCGCCGAGCGGCCGATTGCAAAGTTCGTCGAAGCTGAAGCGGGCAACGCCTACGGACGCGAGCGGCACGACGAGCTTGCGACCCTTGACCTCAAGCGTCTGAGATTTGCCCGGATGTTTGCCCGTGAGGCGGTCCCAGTGCGCATCGAGCGCGGCGCGCGCGGCCGCATCGGCGGGGTAAAAATAAAGCTGCGCGCCGGACAGCTTGTCGAGCCGGAAATCCTTCTCGGATTGCAACGCGAAGACATCCATATTTGCGCTAATAAGATCGATGAACGGCAGAAAGAGCTGGCGGTTGAGGCCGTTTTTGTAAAGCTCCGATGGCCGAGCATTCGATGTCGCCACCACTGTTACGCCAGCCGCGAACAGGTTCTCAAACAACCGACCGAGTATCATCGCGTCGGCGATGTCGGAGACATGCATTTCGTCGAAGCACAAAAGCCGAGCCTCGCGTGCAATGGCGCTCGCAACATGCGGGATGGGATCGCCGGGCGTGTTCTCGCGCGCCGCGCCGATCCGATCATGCACGTCGGCCATGAATTCGTGAAAGTGCGCGCGCCGCTTCGGTTCGAATTCCGTTCTTTCGAAAAACAGATCCATCAGCATCGTCTTGCCACGGCCGACGGCGCCCCAAATGTAAAGTCCCTTCGGGGCTGCCGAGGACTTCCCCAGCAGGCGCGAGAAAAGACCTCGGTGGTGGTGACTCGCGACGAGATCCGATTGCAATGCGTCGAGCCGGGCCGCGAGCGAAGCCTGCGCCGGATCGGGCTCGATCTCATGCTCCGCCAAACGTTCCCGGTAACCGTCGATGATCGTGCCCATGCGCCCCGCCCAAACTGCAATGCCTCGGTAGTCGGGATGGAGCTCGGCACGCAATAACGCGAGGGCGCGGCTGGTCTCCCCGGTGCGCGACCGAATGTCACCTATGGGTCGATTGGGGATACCCCACCCCGGGAAAAGAGCCGCTCGCTGAGCTTTTCTGACATCCGTCGGCCGAAAATGCACTACTGCGTTGCAGCAAAGACTTGTTGCTTCGCACAAATTAAGCATCATTTCCTTTTATATTACGAGGACTTGGCGCCCCGGCGGCGGTAGGCCCCAGACTACGAGAGGCTAGTCATGCTTGATGAAGCTCACGTCGAAGACGACGCGCATTTCGGATTTATTCGGCGGCTCCTGGCGAGCGAAAGCTATCTGTTCAGGGATCACCTGCAGCGTCTCGACGGTGACGCGCGTCACCGGCGGTTCGGACATGACGTCTCGGATGCTTTCGTCGAGACCTATGCGGCGCACGCCAGCGATTTCGGAAACGTGACGTTTGGCTATTTCGTCGACGGGGTCGTGCGCGGCGTCGCTGAATTGCGTCCGGGGACGTTGATGCGCAATGCGAATGCCGAAGTCGCATTCTCCGTCGAAAGAGCATTCGCCAATCGCGGTATCGCGACGCAATTGATGGGACGCGTCATCCGGACGGCGCGCAATCGCGGCTACAGCCACCTCACACTCGTCTGTATGCCGAACAATGCCAAGATGCAGGCGATCGCGCGCCACTATGGTGCGGACCTCAAGATCGAAGATGGATCCATCTTCGCCGACATCGTTCCCAATCGCGCCGACTACGGATCTCTCGTCGCCGACATGATTGATGAGCCGATGGCCTATCTGCACGCCGCGCTCGACATGCAGACGCGCATCAGAGGATCGCAAGAAATCTGATCGGTTTGACGACTAATGAATGGCGAGAAATACGAATCAGGATTCGAAATTGGGAATCGAAATCAGCGGGAATTCGCATCTCTCAATCTTCGGAAAGGCCAATAGGGCGGCGAAAATAAGAAAAATTGCGACATTTACGCAACAATTTGCGTTAATAAACTCCTTTTTATGCGATATATCAAACTTCTCTGTCTACAAACTTCGCGAATTTGCTCATGTTTGTTGAGTTCGAGCTGATTCGAACTCTAGAGGGAGACTAATCCTATGGCTAAAGCAGCAAAGAAGGCACCTGCGAAGAGAAAGAAGCCCGTCGCGAAGAAAGCCGCGAAGAAGACGGTGCGCAAGGCAGTGAAGAAGACCGCGAAGCGGAAAGCCGCCTAATTCGGTTTGCAACTCCCGGGTTCCGGATTGGGCATTCGAACTTGGGAGTGAACCGATTACCGGCACTTCGGTGTCAATACTTTTTAAATGGTCGGAGACAGCGATTAGCGTCACCGGCCATTTCTCTTTTCAGAGCCGCTTTCGCATAAAATCCGAGGCTTAAAGCGCGGCTTATTCGGGCAAATGGGTCACGGCTTCGATATTGTGGCCGTCCGGATCGAGAACGAAAGCGCCGTAATAATTCTCATGATAGTGCGGCCTGAGGCCGGGCGGACCGTTGTCACGGCCGCCCGCGGCGAGCGCGGCTTCGTAAAAAGCCTGCACCTGCTCGCGGCTGGTGGCGGCGAACGCCACGTGCAGCCGGCCTTTTAGCGGTGAACCGGTGCCGATCCAGAACTGCGGCCGCTGACGTCCAAATCCGGCGTAACCGTCGGAGCCATCCTCCGACAAACTGACTTCCTTCAGCATCGCGATCCCGAGCGGGGCCAGTGACTGCTTATAGAATGCGACGGAACGCGCGTAATCGGCGATGGGAAAGCCGATGTGATCGAGGATGTCCTGCATAGCATGACCCTTTCTGAGATCCGGCGCGCGAAGTATTCCGCCGCCTCAGACGCGGCGCTCGACCATCAGTTTTTTCAATTCCGCGATTGCTTTCGCAGGCGACAACCCTTTCGGGCACGCCTTGGCGCAATTCATGATGGTGTGGCAGCGATAGAGACGGAATGGATCTTCGAGATTATCGAGCCGCTCACCCGTCGCTTCGTCACGGCTGTCGATGACCCAGCGATAGGCCTGCAGCAGGATTGCGGGACCGAGGTAGCGATCGGAATTCCACCAGTAGCTTGGACATGACGTCGAGCAGCATGCACACAGAATGCATTCGTACAGACCGTCGAGCTTGCTGCGGTCGTCGCGCGACTGCTTCCATTCCGTCGGCGGCGTCGCGGTGTCGGTTTTGAGCCAAGGTTCGATCGAACGGTGCTGGGCATAGAAGTTGGTCAAATCCGGCACCAGGTCTTTCACGACCTCAAGGTGGGGGAGCGGATAGATCTTCACCGGCCCTTTGACATCGTCCATGCCCTTGAGGCAGGCGAGCGTGTTCGTGCCGTCGATGTTCATCGCGCAGGACCCGCAGATGCCCTCGCGGCACGAGCGGCGGAACGTCAGCGTCGGATCGATCTCGTTCTTAATCTTGATCAGGGCGTCGAGCACCATCGGCCCGCACTGCTTTTTATCGATCTGATACGTATCGATGTGGGGATTTTCGCTATCGTCCGGATTCCAGCGATAAATGCGAAACTCTTTCCAGTCGCCTTCGTGGTCGGGCTGGTTCCACGTTTTGCCGCGCGTGAGCTTGGAATTTTTCGGAAGTGTGAGCTGAACCATGTGATTGCCGGGTGACCCCGCGTGCGAGAAAAGACCGGCAAGACAGAAGCCCCTATCGGGCAGCTCTGTCAACGGCAGCCCTCGTCGCGGGATGCCGTTCTTTGGTCCCTAGAGCCTTTCCGCCTTTCGTTGAATCGCGGATGGCTCCAGGTTTTTGTTTTCTCGTACTTCTTATCGGCAAACCGATACTCACTTTCCGGAAGCACTCTAGGCAGGCTTTTGATAGGTTTTTAACTCACGCACCAAGTCTACCAGACGTTCGGCGATGCCGGCGCCGGTATCGACGGCGGCGCGCAGCGTCACGCGCGTCTGAAGCACGGTGTTAAGACGATCCTGCTGCTCTCCGAATGCAAAGAAGATCTCTTCCGGCGCGTCGATGTCGCCGTCTTCGATCGCGGTCATCACGTCGAATGCGTTCTGGGCGGCAAGAACGAGCATCGACGCGATGTCGTTCATGAGTTGCAGGTAGAGCCGCTGTGCGTCGGCCCGGATGCGCTGGCCGTGCACGCCGAACTTCAACGGAGCCGAAGCCTGTCCGCCTTCGCCCGCAAAGACGCGCGGATGACGCTGGAAGCGGCGGAAAATCTCAGCGAGGCCAAGGCAGCACGTTTCGAGATCGCGGAGTGAAGCCGAGGTCTTGCGTTTTGTGCGCGTGCGCGCGGCGAGCTTTCCCTCGCCCGACCAATTGATCGCGGCGATCGAGGTTATCGCTCCCAACGCCGCAAGGGCCGGCAGCACGGCCGCGAACGGATCGGGCGGCATGCGTGTGTCGGCTTCGTCGGCTGGTTCTGATGTGGACTTGCTCAATGGATGCGGCTCCTCAAGGCGCCACACCATACCGCGTCTTCATGGCGACGCGCTATTTCTACCCACCGCACGCATAACGAGACGATCAATAAACGCGGGCTTTCGGTTCGATGTACTTGACTTCGTTCGTCATCGTCCGGGTGTGGACCGGCCGCTCGTCGAGCTTCACCGACTTCGCGTCATAGTCGACCCAGGCGAGCGTGTGCTTCATCCAATTGACGTCGTCGCGCTTGGGATAGTCTTCCCGCGCGTGCGCGCCACGGCTTTCCTTGCGGTTTTCCGCGCCCGTAACCGTCACGGCGGCCTGAGCGATCAGGTTGTCGAACTCGAGCGTTTCGACGAGATCCGAATTCCAGATGAGCGAGCGATCGGTGACGGAAATGTCGGCCGCGTCGCGCCAGACGGCCGCGATTTTTTCGACGCCTTCCTTCAGCACCGGACCGTCGCGGAAGACGGCGCAGTTCGCTTGCATGATCTTCTGCATACGCAAACGCAATGCCGAGGTCGGCGTCGAGCCTTTCGCGTACCGGAAGCGGTCGAAGCGTGCGAGAATCTTGTCGTCCGTATCCTTCGGCAATTCCGGCTGCATCGCGCCGGACTCGATGGTTTCGGCGCAGCGCAGACCGGCGGCGCGACCGAAGACGACGAGGTCGATGAGGGAATTCGAGCCGAGGCGGTTGGCGCCGTGCACCGAAACGCACGCGGCCTCACCGATCGCCATCAATCCGGGGACGACGTGATCGGGATTGCCGTCTTTCTTGGTCAGAACCTCGCCGTGATAGTTCGTCGGGATACCGCCCATGTTGTAATGGACCGTCGGAAGCACGGGGATCGGCTGACGGCGTAGATCGACACCGGCGAAGACCTTGGCGCTTTCGGTGATGCCCGGCAGACGCTCGGCCAGGATCTTAGGATCGAGATGGTCGAGGTGCAGGAAGATATGATCGCCTTCGGCACCGACGCCGCGGCCTTCGCGGATTTCGACCGTCATCGAGCGCGAGACGACGTCGCGAGACGCCAGATCCTTGGCGTGCGGCGCGTAACGCTCCATGAAGCGCTCGCCCTTGGAGTTCGTCAGATAGCCGCCTTCGCCGCGCGCGCCTTCCGTGATCAGAACACCAGCGCCGTAGATGCCGGTCGGGTGGAACTGCACGAATTCCATGTCCTGGAGCGGCAGTCCGGCGCGGAGCACCATGGCATTGCCGTCACCCGTGCAGGTGTGCGCCGACGTGCATGAGAAATATGTGCGTCCGTAGCCGCCGGTCGCCAGGATCGTTTTTTTGGAGCGGAAACGGTGCAGCGTGCCGTCTTCGAGGTTCAGCGCGATAATGCCCCGGCAGGCGCCGTCGCGGTCCATGATGAGATCGAGCGCGAAATATTCGACGAAGAATTCCGCCGCGTGACGGAGCGATTGGCCATAGAGCGTGTGCAGCATCGCGTGGCCGGTTCTGTCGGCGGCGGCGCAAGTCCGTTGCGCGGGCGGGCCTTCGCCGAAGTCGGTCGTCATGCCGCCGAAGGGGCGCTGATAAATCTTACCGTCCTCGGTGCGCGAGAAGGGAACACCGTAGTGTTCGAGCTCGTAGACGGCGGCCGGAGCATGGCGACACAGATATTCAATCGCGTCCTGGTCTCCGAGCCAGTCAGAGCCCTTGACAGTATCGTACATGTGCCAGCGCCAATCGTCCGGCCCCATGTTTCCGAGGGCCGCCGCGACGCCGCCCTGGGCAGCCACGGTGTGGGAGCGCGTCGGAAAAACTTTCGTGACGCAGGCGGTCTTGAGACCTGCTTCGGCGCAACCGAGGGTAGCGCGCAGACCTGCGCCGCCAGCTCCGACCACGACGACATCATATTGATGATCGACAATCGGGTATGCCTTGCCGCCAACGGCCGGTGCAGCCGCCGCTCCGTTCGCCTTGCTGTTCGTGTTCGCCATGTCTCTATGCCCCGAAGCTCAGCTTCAGCACGGAGAAGATGCTGACGAGCGCAACGACGATTGTGAAAAACGTATTGATCATGAGCGCGACGATCTTCAGGCCTTCGCCGTGAACATAGTCTTCGATGATCGTCTGCATGCCCAGGCGCATGTGGATCGTACCGGACAGCACCAGGGCGAGCAGGCCCAGCGCGACGAGCGGATTAGCCAGCCGATGCTTGACGGTCGTATAATCGGCACCCGTCAATGACACGACGAGCCAGACAAGAAAGATGGCAAGGACGACATTCGCGACGGCCGTGACGCGCTGCTTCCAGAAGTGATCGGCGCCTTCTTTCGCAGAGCCAAGATATCTTGCTGTTTTGAGGGGCGTTCGCATCGCCATGATCAAAGCCCTCCCGAAACGGCAACGCCGATCCAGATCAACGCCGTCAAGACAAGAGATCCGGCCAACGTTCCCCAGGACAGGAGATCGACGGTTTTGAGATCGTAGCCGCGCCCGGTGTCCCAGATGAAATGCCGGAGGCCGCCGAGAAGATGGTGCATCAGCGCCCAGGTATACCCGAGCAGGACGATCTTTCCCGGCCAGGACCCGAGCAATCCGGCGACGTAATCGTAATAGTCCGGTCCCGCCGCCGCCGCGAACAACCACCAGGCCAGCAGCAGCGAGCCGACATACAGCGCCGCGCCGGTAATGCGATGCACGATCGACATCATCATGTTGATCAGCGGCGAATAGATCTGGATGTGGGGAGACAGCGGCCGCTCCGGTCGCGCGCTCCGCCCTGAGGTGGCTTGCATCGGATACCTTTTTATCTTGGAGCAGCGTTTTAGCGTCTCGCAGGCCACGCGGCAATTCGCCAAATGCCACATAACGGGAAGTCGAAGCGGAGAACCACCGACGACGGACCTCTCCCGCGCATTCGAGCCCGTGGCGCTGCCAAGATACAACGCTGTTAGCGAAAGCCGCGAGCAGCCGGTCCAATCAGCGCGGCAGGATCAGCCACGTGTCGAGGTCGAGCACGACGCCTTCGGCATATTCGCCGGTTTCGGTCTTCAACGGTAGCGCCGAACAGTCCTGATTCTTGACGCCGACCATGCGGACGCGCAGCGCGCCGATGTCCTTGCGTTCGGGAATCTCCGCCTTTTCAAGGATCTCCGACCACGCATAGATCGTATCGCCCGCGAACGTCGGGGCGACGTGACGGCCACCGTTGATCGCCGCCAGATGGAACGCGTTGCCGAGGCCATTATACGAAAGTGCACGCACGAGCGAGATAACGACGCCGCCGTAGACGATGCGCTTGCCGAACCGGCCCTTAGCCTCGGTGTGCTGATTGAAATGAACCTTCGCGGTGTTCTGATAGAGGCGTGTCGCGGTCTGATGCTCGGCTTCCTCGAGCGTCATGCCGTCGACGTGATCGATTTTCTCGCCAGCACTGTAATCGCCCCAGCGATGCGGCGATCCCGCAAGCGCGAAATCATACTTCGCGACGTCGAGCGCGGGGACGGCACCTGCGATGTCCTTCGGATCGACGCGGTCCGGTAGCTTCGGAACCACGGATTCCGGCGCGGGTGTTCCCTTCGTGCGCTTCCTGACCATCACCCAGCGGCAATATTCGAGGACGACCTGTCCGTCCTGATTGCGTCCGGTGGAGCGCACGTAGACGGTGCCAGTTTCGCCGTTGGAATTTTCCTTGAGTCCGATGACTTCCGACGTCGAGGTGAGCGTGTCGCCCGGGTAGACGGCCTTCAGAAACCGGCAATCGGCGTAGCCGAGGTTGGCGATGGCGTTGAGCGAGATATCCGGCGTCGTCTTTCCGAAAACGACGTGGAAGGTCAGCAGGTCGTCGAGCGGCGCTTTCGGATAGCCGATCGCCTTGGCGAAGGTGTCGGCCGACTGGACCGCAAAGCGTGAGCCATAGAGCGCCGTGTACAGCGCAACATCGCCGACGGTGACGGTGCGCGGCGTCGCGTGGTGAATGATCTGACCGAAGCGGAAATCCTCGAAGAAATTGCCTGCGTTGGTTTTCGTATCCGCCATCGATCTCGCCTTCGTTGCCGCTGGTTGTTGTGGTTCTTTTTCCGGATGTGGGCCGCGAACCGCAACCCTTTTCAAGACGCCAAGACGCGATCAAGGGCCGCAGACGCCGTGGATTTCAAGTCGCGCTCAAAACCAAGGCTCTTCGATGCGCGAGCGCGCGGCGATGGCGTCCGCGATGGCGGCAACCCTTTTCGCCATGACGAGGTGTAGGCGTTCCACCATCTTGCCCTCAACGGTAATGACGCCTTTTCGGGCGTTTTCCGGCTGTTCGAAGGCTTTGATGATCTTGGTCGCCCAGGTGACCTCGTCGTCGCTCGGCGAGAAAATCTCGTTGCAGGGCGCGACTTGCGACGGATGAATTAGGGTCTTGCCGTCCATTCCGAGCGTGCGGCCGTGCTCGCATTCGGCGCGAAAACCCGAATCATCCTTAAAATCGTTGTAGACGCCGTCAATGACGTCCAGTCCGTAAGCGCGGGCCGCGACAAGCGTCATCGCCAGCCACGGCACGACGGCGAAGCGGTTGCTGCCGGCACGGGCGCGGCTTTCCTTCAACAGATCGTTGGTTCCGACCACAAAGCAGGCGAGGCGATTGTCGGGGTCGGGACCGCAGGCGGCGATTTCGCGGGCGTTGATGATGCCCATCGGCGTTTCGATCATGGCCCAGAGACGAATGCGGGGGTCGGCATCGGCCGCCTTCACCACTTTCGCCGTCCCGACAATATCGCCCGACTGCGAAACCTTCGGAACAAGGATCGCATCGGGAGCCGCAGCGATCGCCGCATGGAGGTCACCCATGCCCCACGGCGTCTCGATCGGGTTGACGCGCAAAATGACTTCATGCGAGCCGAATTCACCTGCCCGGATGGCGTCCGCGGCATGTTTGCGGGCCAGTTCCTTGTTTGCTGGCGCGACCGAATCCTCGAGATCGAGAATAATCGAATCGGCGGGAAGTGATTTCGCTTTGTCGATGGCGCGTTCGTTGTCTCCTGGAACGTAAAGAACGCTGCGTCTTGGTCTCATCGCCATCGGCGTCGGCTCCGGAGCTGCGGGGATGGTGCAACGCACCATAACGCATCCGACGCCCAGGCATACTCAACTTTTGAGCCAGACGATAAAGATCCACCGGCGCGCAGGTAGACGAATGCGCTGCGGATATCCCATGATAGATGGCTTGGCCTTCCCTGCTCGAAGGCGCGGCCGATACACGATCTCCAAGTGCAATCAGGACCATGCGCCGAATTCTCGTTATTTCATCGCACGTTGCGCAAGACACGGTTGGTTTAAGTCCCACCATCGCTCCGCTGCAGCGCGCGGGAATCGAGGTCGTGGCGCTGCCGACGGTCGTGTTGTCCAATCATCCGGCACGCGAAAAATGCGCTGGCGTGATCCTTGAACCGGCCGCGCTCGAAAAGATGAGCGGCGCGATCGAGGCGAACGGCTGGCTCGGCACGTTTGATGCGGTGCTTACTGGTTATCTGCCGTCCGCCGGACACGCGACATGGGTGGCGCGGCTCATCAAGCGGATGCGAGAGATCAGCCCGCAGATCATTTACGTCTGCGACCCCATTCTGGGGGATGATCCGGAAGGCCTCTATATCGATGCGGCCGCAGCAGCCGTGGTGCGCGATGCGCTGGTTCCGCTCGCCGACATCACGACGCCAAACCGGTTCGAACTCGGCTGGCTCTCGCGCCAAGAGGTTCAATCGCCGGAAGATGCAGCGCAGGCGGCGCTAGCGCTTGCCTGCCCAATCGTGGCTGCAACGTCCATTCCGTCCGGTCCCGACGAATTGGCGAACGTGCTATCGCAAAGCGGGAACGTCCAGGTCAGCACCGTGAAAAAGCTCGCCGACGTGCCGCACGGAACAGGAGATCTGTTCACGGGCTTCCTGACCGCGCGCTTGCTCAACGGCGCGTCCGTGTCGGATGCATGGACTCATGCGACCCAAGGCGTTGCCTTTGGCGTGGAAGCCAGCCGCGGCAGCGACCGGCTCATGCTGCCGCTGATCGACTGGGCCTGGCTTTCGACATGACAAAAGCCGGAAAGGACGTCTGATGACGATTACGATCTATCACAATCCCGCTTGCGGCACGTCGCGTGCGACGCTGGCGATGATCCGCGAGCATGGCGAAGAGCCACGCGTGATCGAGTATCTGAAAACGCCACCAAACCGGAAAGAGCTTCTTGAGCTGATCAAGGCGATGGGCATCGCACCGCGCGACCTGCTTCGGCAAAAAGGAACGCCCTACGAAGACCTTGGGCTTTCCGACACGGGCCTCGACGACACGGCGATCATCGACGCGATGTTGGCGCATCCGATATTGATCAATCGTCCGATCGTCGTGACGCCGCTGGGCACGCGCCTGTGCCGGCCGGCGGAAACGGTTTTTGAAATTCTGCCTAAGGAACGTATCTCTAAAGCATAAGCATTTCGCCAATTCTTCTTGCCTTCGGCTGCGTTTCAGCGATGCGGCGATGCGGTTCAACCTTTTGCTTGCCCCGGCGGGGCTTGCTACCTACGATTTGCCAAACCGGGAGATCAAAGGCCGTACATGAAGCCGGAAACAACTGCGACGGGCATTAGTCGTGAGGCCGCCGCAGGATTGGCGCTGCTCTGCGCCGCAATCCTCGCGCTCATCATCGCAAATTCATCGTTTAACGATATTTATGAGCGGACGCTCGAGTTCCCGCTTTCGATCGGTATCGCGCCGTTCGTGTTGTCCAAATCGCTTTTGCATTGGATCAACGACGCATTCATGGTGATCTTCTTTTTCGTCGTAGGTCTCGAGATCAAGCGTGAGATGCTGCGCGGTGCGTTGTCGAATCGCAAGGCGGCCCTGCTTCCGATTCTCGCCGCACTGGGCGGCATGATCGCGCCGGCTCTGATCTATGCCGCGATCAATTGGGACAACAACATCGCGCTCAAAGGCTGGGCTATCCCGGCTGCAACGGATATCGCGTTTGCCGTTGGTGTTCTGGCCGTGCTCGGCTCACGCGTGCCGCAGAGCCTCAAGGTTTTCCTGCTGGCGCTCGCCATTATCGACGATCTCGGCGCGATTCTCATTATCGCGTTTTTCTATACCGGTGACCTGTCGCTCTCGGCGCTGGCGCTCGCCTTTGCCGGGGTCGCCGGTCTTGCCCTTCTCAATAGTTTCAACGTCATGCGGATATGGGCCTATGCTCTCGTCGGCGCGTTCGTGTGGCTCTGCGTTTTGAAATCGGGTGTCCACGCGACGCTCGCCGGTGTCGTCACCGCGCTTTTCGTACCGCTCACCGACGGCAAGGGCCGAGAAGGTCCACTCGAATCCGTCGAGCATTTTCTAAGCCCTTGGGTGAGTTTCCTCATCCTGCCGGTTTTCGCGTTCGCCAATGCGGGCGTCTCATTTTCCGCGATTTCGGCTGAGGATTTCACATCGCCGATTTCGCTTGGAATTATGCTTGGACTTCTCATCGGCAAGCCGCTTGGAATCTATAGCTTTGCCTGGGCCGCGATCAGAAGCGGCCTCGGAGCGCGGCCGGATGGCGCAACCGAGATGCAGCTATTCGGCACAGCCATGCTTGGCGGTATTGGCTTCACGATGAGCCTATTCATCGGCATGCTGGCGTTCCCTGATGCGCACGCGAGTGGTCACGTCAAACTCGGCGTGCTGAGCGGTTCGCTGATATCGGCCGTTCTTGGGTATCTCGTTCTATCAAGAACCAACACCCGCTTGCGCAGGGGTGTGACGCTGCGCGGCGGCTCGTAAGAAGGAGAACCAAACGACAATGAAGACCTTTCCCGACTCTCTTGCCGATCGCTATCGCCGCTTCAAGTTCCGCCACTTCACTCCGAACGCCGCACATTACGAGAGGCTCGCGACGCACGGGCAGGACCCTCAGACGATGGTCATCTCGTGCTCCGACAGCCGCGTCGATCCTGAAACGATCTTCAGCGCCATGCCGGGCGAGCTGTTTGTCCTGCGCAATATCGCCAATCTCGTTCCGCCCTACGAAACCGGCGGCAACTTCCACGGCGTCAGCTCGGCCATCGAGTTCGCGATCCTAAATCTCAACCTTCGCCATCTCATCGTCATCGGTCATTCCGGCTGCGGCGGCATCAAGGCGGCATGGGACGAGAAGGCTGCCGTTCAAACGGAAGCTCATTTCATCTCGCGCTGGATGTCGATGCTGGATGAGGCGCGCCTTGCCGTCCTCCGCGACAATCCGGGCGCTTCGCCCGAGTTCAAGCAGCGTGCACTCGAACAAGAGGGCGTCATGCAGTCGCTGAAAAATCTGCGGACGTTTCCGTTCGTGCGCGAGCGGGAGGAGCAAGGCTTGCTGCAGCTTCACGGCGCGCATTTCGATATCGCGACGGGCACGCTCAGCGTCTACGATAACGAGACCAAGAAGTTCCAATCTATTTAAAGCGATTTCGCGTCAGACTGCGTTCGGCTTATCACGGTCCGGACGCTATCGAGCCCGCAGCCGTGCGGGCTTTTTCGATTGCGGGAAGCAATTTCGACGTTAGCGCGGCTTCGGAAATCGGTCCGACGTGCTTGTAGACGATCTGACCTTTGCCATTCACGATAAATGTCTCCGGCGTTCCGTAGACGCCCCAATCGATAGCGGCACGGCCCTGCGCGTCGGTTCCGACCGCCGTATAGGGATTGCCGAAACGGCCGATGAAGCGGCGGGCGGCGTCAGCGCGATCCTTGTAGTTGATGCCGTAAATATCGACATCGGCCATACTTTTCAGTTTTACGAGGAATGGGTGTTCCTCGATGCAGGGCATGCACCATGATGCCCAGTAGTTGACGACGGAAACCTTCCCCTTGGCGAGATCGGCGCTGGTAAAACCGACCTCGGGCTTGCCGTTCGCGGATTCAAGTCCCTCGATCGGCGGAAAGACGCCTTGCGGAACCTGCTTGCCGACGAGCGTCGAGGGAAGAAGGGAGGGATCGCCGGAGCGCAGCGCCATCGCGAAGAAACCTGCGACGGCGGCAAAAAACAGGACCGGCAGCAAGCGGAGAAGTTTCGATCGGCCTTGATTCACGGGTTCACTCCACGGCGCTCGCCGAGCGGCGTCGGGCACCGCGCTTTTCCAGTTCCTGCATCGCGGCGGCTTGCTTTCTGCCATCGAAAATGAGCCAGGCGACGAGGCCCGCGACAACGAAGATCACGGCAGCATACGAAATCCAGATGAAGGCGGCGTGCGGTCCAAGGTCCATGAATTCAGCTCGTGGCCCCCGAGGCTGCGAGCCGGTCACGACCGGCGACGACTTGCGCGCGCATGGCTTTCACGCGCCGGCGCATGATCTCGTTGCGCATGGCTTTCAAATGCATCGCGAAGAACAGCAGCGTAAATCCCATCGCCATGATGACCAGCGGCCAGCGCATACTCGGATCGACCGTCGAGGTGAAGTCGGTTGAAGGTTGGTGCAGCGTGTTCCACCAGTTGACCGAGAACTTGATGATCGGAAGAATCGTGACGCCGACAAGCGCGAGCACGGCCGTCAGCTTGGCGGCCGCAGATTCATCTTCCAGCGCCGCTCGAAGCGCCATCAGTCCGAGATAGAGAAAGAAAAGAATAAGCACCGACGTCAGGCGCGCATCCCAGACCCAATAGGTGCCCCACATCGGCTTACCCCAGAGCGACCCCGTCAACAGCGCCAGGAACGTGAACGCGGCGCCGAGCGGCGCGGCCGCTTTCGCGGAGACGTCGGCGAGGGGGTGCCTGAAGACGAGAAGGCCGAAGCTCGACACGGCGATCAGGCCGTAAATCATCATTGATAGCCAGGCGCAGGGCACGTGGATGTACATGATGCGCACCGTCTCGCCCTGCTGGTAGTCGGCGGGCGAGTCGAAGAACGACAGGTAAAACCCGAGCGCGATCAGAACGGCGGCAGCGGCCGACGCCCACGGAAGCACCCTCGCGGAAAGCCCCATGAAGCGGGTCGGATTGGCCAGTTGCTGCGTCAGCGTCTGCATGGTCGGGATTTAAGCCCTTCGCCGTTTTTTCGCAATGAACGCGAGGTTACCGTTTATTGAAGTTGTATGCGGAGGGCCGCTGCCGCCGCGATCGGGCCGAGGACGACGGCGACAAGCGATATCGCCGTTAGGATCAGAAACGCCGCGCCCATTCCGGAGGGTCCCATGGTGGCGCTAACCGTCGATATGCCGAAAATCAAGGTCGGCACGTAGAGCGGCAAAACGACCAGCGCCAGCAACAGGCCGCCGCGCCGCGCTTTTACCGTCAACGCCGCGCCGATAGCGCCGAGGAAGCTGACCGCCGGGGTGCCGGCCAGCGTCGTTGCGACAAGGATCGGGTAGGACCTGATGTCCAGGTTGAGCAAAATCCCAAGTACCGGCGCAAGCAGCGCCAGCGGAATGCCGGTCGTGATCCAGTGCGCCAGCGCTTTCGCGGCAGCCACGAGTTCGAGCGGAAGGCGGCCGGTTGCGAGCACATCGAGCGTGCCATCCTCATAGTCGGCTTCGAAAATGCGGTTGAGCGACAGAAGCGCCGCCAGCAGCAACGCGATCCACAAGATGCCGGTCGCGATGCGCGCCAGCAGATTGAGGTCCGGCCCAAGGCCGAGCGGCATCATCGATACGACGACGAGGAAGAAGCCCAGCGCCGTGCCTATCGCACCGCCTTCGCGGACGGCCAGTCTCAGGTCGCGGCGAACGAGCGCCCAGAAACTTGTCACGCGGCCATCCTTCGTGGAGCGATTGTCAAAGTCCGGACGCGCTCCAGCGCCAGCGGCACGTGCGTCGCGATGATCGCCAGACCGCCGCCGCTCGTATGATGGTTGACCGCGGCAACGAGACGATCCGACGACGCGATGTCCAGCGACACGGTCGGCTCATCGAGAAGCCAGAGCGGGCGCGGCGCGAGCAAGAGCCTCGCCAGTCCAAGCCGCCGCCTTTGTCCCGCCGAAAGATAAGCCGCCGGAAACTCTACGAGATCTTCCAAGCCGAAATGGCGGAGCGCGCGTTCGATCTGCTCGGTATCGGACGCATGGCCGCTCAGATATTCCGACCAGAAGGCGGCGTTCTCGAACACGGTCATGCTCGATTTGACGGCGTTGGCGTGTCCGACGACGTGCGCCTGCTCCGAAATCGTCAGCTCGCTATCGCCGCCATCGAGCCGAATCGTGCCCGCCGCCGGGCGGACGTAGCCCGCGATGGCTCGGAGCAAAGTCGTCTTGCCGGCGCCGTTGGCTCCCGACAGAACCAGGGTTTCGCCCTCCGAGACCGCAACCGACAGGCCGTCGATAACGACGCGGCCGCCCCGCTCTATGACCAAGTCTTCGGCGATGAGTTGCACTGGGACGGGCTTCCGTGACTGCAAAATGAACGACAGCTGCCGCATTTTGCCTGCGACGCCATCGCCAAAACGTGAAGGGGTTCACTTTTTTGAAGGATTATATAAAAGGCACGTTGTATCCTTCGCTAGCGCAAAAGCGGGGATCGCGCGGCTTCGTCAGCGATGTCGCGGGATGTCCTCGATCCGCCGGCACTCCGGCGGCGCAGCCCTTCGTCTTAACTTCGGAGGCCTGACCTTGAGCGCACTCACACCCCTATCCAACGACAGCTTCAACTGCCGCAAGACCCTCACTGTCGAGGGTAAGCCCTACGTTTACTATTCGTTGCCCGAGGCCGAGGCCAACGGCCTCAAGGGCATTTCCAAGCTGCCTTATTCGATGAAGGTTCTGCTTGAGAACCTGTTGCGCCACGAGGACGGGCGCACGGTGACGAAAGCCGACATCGCGGCGATGGCCGACTGGATCGATAACAAGGGCAAAAAGGAAAAGGAAATCGGCTTCCGTCCGGCCCGCGTCCTCATGCAGGATTTCACCGGCGTTCCGGCCGTCGTCGATCTCGCCGCCATGCGCGACGGCATGACGAAGCTCGGCGGCGATCCGGCCAAGATCAATCCGCTGGTGCCGGTCGACCTCATCATCGACCATTCCGTCATCGTCGATGAATTCGGAACGCCGAAGGCGCTCGCCGACAACGTGGCTCTGGAATACGCGCGCAACGGCGAACGCTACAACTTCCTGAAATGGGGCCAGGGCGCGTTTCACAATTTCCGTGTCGTGCCGCCCGGAACCGGCATCTGCCATCAGGTCAATCTCGAATACCTGGCGCAGACGGTGTGGACCAAGCAATTGCCCGACGGTTCAACGATCGCCTATCCCGATACGCTCGTCGGCACGGACAGCCATACGACGATGGTCAACGGGCTCGCGGTGCTCGGCTGGGGCGTCGGCGGCATCGAAGCGGAAGCAGCGATGCTCGGACAGGCGCAGTCGATGCTCATTCCGGAGGTGATCGGCTTCCGGCTAACCGGCAGGCTCAACGAGGGCGTCACCGCGACGGACCTGGTTCTGACCGTGACGCAGATGCTGCGCAAAAAGGGCGTCGTCGGCAAGTTCGTCGAGTTCTACGGTCCCGGCCTCGACAGCATGACGCTCGCCGACCGGGCGACGATCGGCAACATGGCGCCGGAGTACGGTGCGACGTGCGGGTTCTTCCCGGTCGACAAGGAAACGATCAACTATCTCATGATCTCGGGGCGCGACGTGCACCGCATCGCACTGGTCGAAGCTTACTCGAAGGCGCAGGGGCTGTTCCGCGAGTCGGGCTCGGCCGATCCCGTTTTCAGCGATACGCTGGCGCTTGATCTCGGCGACGTCGTGCCATCGATGGCGGGGCCGAAACGGCCCGAGGGCCGGCTTGCACTCGGCGATATCAAGAGCGGGTTCGAGACGGCGCTGACGTCGGAATACAAAAAGCCGGGCGAGCTTGCGAAACGCGTCCCTGTCGACGGCAAAGCCTTCGACATCGGGCATGGCGACGTCGTCATCGCCGCCATCACGAGCTGCACGAACACGTCAAATCCGAGTGTCTTGATCGCGGCCGGGCTTCTGGCTCGCAATGCCGTCGAGCGCGGACTGACGAGCAAGCCGTGGGTGAAAACATCGCTCGCGCCTGGATCGCAGGTCGTGGCCGCCTATCTCGCCCAGGCGGGTTTGCAGACCTATCTCGACAAGATCGGATTCAATCTTGTCGGCTTCGGCTGCACCACCTGCATCGGGAACTCGGGGCCGCTCGCCCCGGAGCTGTCGAAAGCCATCAACGATAACGGCATCGTCGCGGCGGCGGTTCTCTCGGGCAACCGCAACTTCGAAGGCCGTGTCAGCCCCGATGTGCAGGCGAACTATCTCGCATCGCCGCCGCTCGTCGTCGCCCATGCCTTGGCGGGCACCGTGCTTAAGGATCTGACGAAAGAGCCGATCGGAACGGGCAGCGACGGCAAGGCTGTCTATCTCAAGGACATCTGGCCGACGACGCAGGAGATTCAGAAGTTCATTGCCGAGAACATCACCCGCGACATGTTCAAAGCCCGCTACGCCGACGTGTTCAAGGGCGACACGAACTGGCAGTCGATCGCGATCGGCGGCGGCCTGACCTATGGCTGGAACGGGCAATCGACGTACGTCCAGAACCCGCCCTACTTCCAGAGCATCGCGCGCGAGGCGAAGCCGGTCGTCGACATCGTCAACGCGCGAATCCTCGGGTTGTTCGGCGATAAGATCACGACCGACCACATCTCGCCCGCCGGCTCGATCAAGACGTCTAGCCCGGCCGGACGTTATTTGCTCGATCATGGCGTGCAGCCCGTCGACTTCAATCAGTACGGCACGCGGCGTGGCAACCACGAAGTCATGATGCGCGGGACGTTCGCCAACATCCGCATCAAGAATGCGATGGTGAAGGACGCCAACGGCAACGTGAAGGAAGGCGGCCTGACGATCCACTATCCGTCCGGCAAGGAAATGGCGATCTACGATGCCGCGATGCTCTACGAGCAGGAGGGTGTGCCGCTCGTCGTGTTTGCCGGAATTGAATACGGCAACGGCTCATCGCGCGACTGGGCCGCGAAGGGCACCAACCTGCTCGGCGTGCGTGCCGTCGTCGCGCAATCGTTCGAGCGCATCCACCGTTCGAACCTGGTTGGCATGGGCGTCGCGCCGTTCACCTTCCAGGACGGAACCTCGTGGCAATCTCTCGGGCTCAAGGGCGACGAGAAAGTCACGATTCGAGGCCTCGCCAAGGTGAAGCCGCGCGAAGTCATTAACCTGACGATCACGCGGGCCGACGGAACGTCGCTCGACGTGCCGGTGCTCTGCCGTATCGATACTCTCGACGAGATCGAATACTTCAAGAATGGCGGTATTCTGCATTACGTGCTGCGCAACTTGGCTGCGTGAGCGGCCCCGCGCGGACACTGGGCTCGAAACACGGGGTAAGGGGCGCTTGGCGCTCCTTACGTCTACCCGCCGTCTACCAGCTCCCCTACCAGCTCCCCACTGGCATTTTTCACGTTAAGATAAATCTCGCGCGTCTCACTCGTTCGTGACATGGCTTTCCAGCCTTTCACTTTTTGGCCGCGACGCTAGAGAGTAAGAAGGACTAGGAGGTGGACGCGTCACCTCAAATTTTTTGTTTTGTCGTGCTCCTACCGGAAAACCGGTTTCCACTTTTCCGGAAGCACTCTAGTTTTTGTTCTGTCGTGCTTCCTATCGGAAAACCGGTTCCCACTTTTCCGGAAGCACTCTAGGCGAGCCGCAATGCGTTTTGGCACTACCCTTGTGGCCTTCCTGGCGCCGATCGCCGCCATCGCCACCACAACGTCTCTCGCAGCTCAGCCCTCTGGTGCGGGTCAACCGGCTGTTGCGCCTCGCGCCGTCGTCGAGCTCTACACGAGCCAGGGGTGCTCATCGTGCCCTCCGGCCGACGCGGTGCTTGAGAAGCTTTCGGCGGACCCCTCGGTCATCGCGCTGTCGTTTCCTGTCGACTACTGGAATTATCTCGGCTGGAAGGACACGTTTGGCTCGCCGCGCAATAGCGAGCGGCAACGCAACTACGCCCGTGCCCGTGGCGACGGCGCCATCTACACGCCGCAGGCCATCGTCAACGGCGAAGTTCACGTCAACGGCGCGTCGGAAGCGGAAATCGAGAACGCGATCCAGAAGACGTCGGAGAAGGCCGGACCGCAGCACATTCCCATCCGGTTCTGGCAGGAGCGGAATACGTTGAACTTCGCCTTGGGCGGAGAGGAGACCGGACACGGACCGCGCGAAGCGACGATCTGGCTCGGCGTCGTGCAGTCGTCGGGAACGGTCGACATCAAGGAAGGCGAGAACCAGGGCAAGCAGCTCAGCTACAAGAACATCGTGCGCGAGCTGACGCCCATCGGCATCTGGAAAGGGCAGCCCATGGAGATTCAACTCCCGCGCGCCGCCCTGATGCAGGCCGAGGTGCAGAAGATCGTCGTATTGCTGCAGGAGGACCGCAGCGGTCCGATCATCGGCGGAACGCTTGCCGGCCTGTGGTGACGCCTTAGTGGCCCGCATATGGGCTCCATGGCCGCTGCTAGAACGGCCATGGCATAAGCAACGTCGGCGGCGATTATCTACGCAGCCAAGCCGCGCTTTTTCAGCAATCCATCGATCTTGGGCGGGCGGCCGCGAAACGCGACATAGGCCGCATGCGGATCGCGCCGGTTGCCGGCGGAATAGATGAACTCGTAGAGCTTTTTCGCGGTCGGGCGATGAAACACATCGCCTGCTTCCTCGAACGCCGCGAAGGCATCGGCATCCATCACTTCCGACCACAGATAGCTGTAGTAGCCCGCGGCATAGCCCGACATGATATGCATGAAATGCGGGATGCGGTGGCGCATCACGATCTCATCCGGCATGCCGATATCTTTCAGCGTCTCGCGTTCGAAGCCTTCGACGTCGCCGATCGGATTTCCCTTGGCTGAATAAAGCGCCATGTCGACGAGCGCCGACGACGTATATTCGACCGTTGCAAATCCCTGATTGAAATTGCGCGCGGCAAACAGACGATTGCGCAATGCTTTCGGCATCGGCTTGCCGGTCTTGTAGTGAAGCGCGTGCTTTTCGAGGACTTCCGGCGTCGACAGCCAGTGCTCATAAAGCTGCGAGGGCAGCTCGACGAAATCGCGGGAGACCGCCGTTCCCGAGATCGACGGATAGCTGACGTCAGACAACAATCCGTGCAGGGCGTGGCCGAACTCGTGAAACAGCGTGCGCGCGTCGTCGAACGACAACAGCGCCGGTTCGCCGTCGGCGCCCTTTGCGAAGTTCAAGACATTGATGATGACCGGCGTCTGGCCCTTGGCGAGCTTATGCTGTGAGCGGAAGGCTGACATCCAGGCGCCCGAACGCTTCGATGGCCGCGCGAAATAATCGCCCATGAAGATGCCGACATGGTCGCCCGATTTGCTCAAGACTTCCCAGGTCCGGACTTCGGGATGATAGCGCGGCAGATCCGTCCGCTCCTTGAAGCGCAGGCCAAACAGCCGCGTCGCGCAATCGAACGCCGCGCGGATCATGTTGTCGAGCTGCAGGTAGGGGCGCAGCTTCGACTCGTCGAAATCAAATTTGGTTTTTCGCACCTTCTCGGCGTAGTAGCGCCAGTCCCAAGGCATGATCAGCGAATTATCGCCGCCAGCGCGGGCTTCTGCGAGAAGCGCGTCGTGCTCTTCGCCGGCGCGCTTAACGGCTTTGCGCCAGACGCCCTGCAGCAGATCCGCGACGGCGTCCGGAGTCTTGGCCATCGTGTCCTGCAGGCTGAATTCCGCGAAGGACTTGAAGCCCATCAGACGCGCATATTCGCCGCGCAGCGCAACGGCCTCGGCGACGATCTGGCGGTTGTCGGTATCGCCATCATGGGCGCCGCGCTTCCCCCAGGCTTCGAAGGCCTGCTCGCGCAGGTCGCGGCGGCTGGAGAAGGTCAGGAACCCTTCGACGCTGGAGCGCGCCAGCGTAATCATTCCTTTGCCGTCGACACCCGCATCGGCGGCGGCCCGCTCAGCGCTTTCTTTCAGCGTCGAGGGAAGCCCGGCGAGATCGGTGTCGTTTTCGAGAACCAGCCGCCAGGATTGTTCGTCCTTCAGCACGTTCTGCATGAACTGGGTGACGAGCGTCGCAAGCCGGGCGTTGATTTCCTTGACGCGCGACTTATCGGCGGGCGACAGGCGAGCACCGGCGCGGACGAATTCCAAATGATGGCGTTCGAGCACGCGGCGATCTTCGTCGCTGAGCTTCAGAGATTCACGGCGCTGGAAAAGATCGTCGATCCGCTTGAAGAGGCGTTTGTCGAGCAGAATGCGAGTCTCATGCGCCGCGAAACGCGGGGCCATATCGCGCGCGACTTCCTGCAATTCCGGCGTCGAGTCGGAGCCCTCGATGTTCCAGAACACGGACGCGACGCTGGAGAGCTGCCAGCCGCTTTTTTCGAGCGCAAGAACCGTATTTGCGAACGTCGGCTTGCTCGGATTCGACGCGATCTTTTCGATCTCGGCGTTGTGCTGGCGAAATGCGGCCTGAAGCGCCGGCTTGAAGTGGCGCGCTTCAATTTTGTCGAACGGAGCGAGAGCGAACTCGGTATTCCATTTCGTGATCAACGGGTTAATTGCGGACTTGGGTGGCGCCTTGGCGGCCGGTTTCCGTGTGTGAGCTATCATATTGCGAACGCTATCCATTCCCCCTTCAACGTCATTTTATATAAGCACAGATTTTTCCGCCGTTTCAAATAACGATCTGTAATGCGGCACAAAAAAAGGGCCGGATTGATCCGGCCCTTGAAGGGTGTTTGGCAGGGTGTGTCTTGGACGGGGAGGCCAAGACGGGAGAGGGTAATCAGGAGGGTTGCCGAGACCTAGCTCCGAAACTGTGGCCCCGGGGGGCTGGGGGGCTGAGTGTCCAGAGCCGGTCGTTGAAGCAAGGTCTCGGTCAACCGTTATCTTTATCGCGTTTTAATACGGCGGATTGTGGCCAGTTGGTCGTCGCGATTTTGTCGGACGCGAGGTATTTCCGTGTAGAGGAGTCTCTACAATCCTACGCAACACGCTGGCTCTTGCTTTCGCCGTGCATTGGCGCGATCCTCTCATTCGTCAGCAACGGATGACTCGATTTGAGCGAGACAACCGATCCGATAGTTTTCCGCCCGCGACGCGCGGGTCATCACGCGGCTCCGGATACGCATGGTTCGGAGCCCGGACGGCCGACTTCCTTCGACAGGCATGAGCTTGCCGCTATTCTCGACCTTTATGGGCGCAAGGTGGCGTCCGGCGCATGGCGCGACTACGCCATCGACCTGCTTCGCGACAAAGCGGTCTTTTCCGTTTACCGGCGCGCTTGTGAATATCCGCTCTACCGGATCGAGAAGGACCTGCGTCTGGCTCGCAAGCAGGGCGCTTATAGCGTCATCGCGGCGGGTGGCCTCATCATGAAGCGCGGACACGATCTGAAGCGGGTGCTCAGTGTGCTTGAAGACAGGCTCGATCTGGTGACAAGATAATCCGCTGCGCGCCGCGGTGCGACTAAGAACCGAATATAAAAAAGGCCCCGAATTTCGGGGCCTTTCGCTTTCGATATGTTGTGTGAGCTTAATTGCTGTTGCTATTCATGAGACCCAGGATGTTCAGGATGTGGATGAACATCGTGATGAACGAGCCGTAGAGCATGAACGCACCGAAGATCGACGAACGCTTCAGCTGCTCTGCGCCGCCGTGAGAGGCGTTCTCGATGTACATCGACTTGATCGCCTGCGTCTCAAAGGCCGTCATGACCGAGAAAAGCAGGACGACGACTGACGAGATCAGCAGGCTGACGGTCTTGCTCGTGCCCGGATCGGTCACGAAGAAGAAGCTCACCAGCATGGCGATGATCAAGCCGATCGACGCCATCGACAGGAAGCCGCTCCAGCCGGTCATGTCCTTCTTGGTCGTGTAGCCGATGAGGCTCGTGGCCGCAAAGGTCGCCGCAGCGATGAAGAACGCCTGACCGATCAAGCCAGAAAGGCCGCGGGCGACGAACATTTCGATCATCGGCGAGATCAGGACGCCCCAAAGCGCGCAGTACGCCCAGAAGGCGCCGTGCGCCAGCGCGTTGCTGCCCGAGAAGAACAGGCGCGGCGCGAACCAGCCGAGACCCAGAAGCGCGGCGAAGATCACCCACTTCATCGGTCCGAGCGCAATCGCCTGCATGACGGCCGGGTTAGCCATCAACAGCATCACGACGACGGCCGTACCGGCCACGCCGAGCGCCATATAGTTGTAGGTGCCGAGCATGAAGGAGCGCAGCCCCTGGTCTAATGCGCCGGATGTTCTCGCGCCGCCGATTGGCCCAGTCGGTCGCGTAAAAACTTCAGCCATTGTCGTAAAATCCTCGTTTGAAGCGGCGCAAATCCGCCGCACCTGCTCAAGATATGATCTCTATGCGGCGGGCTTTCAAGGCCCCTAAAACAAGAGGTTAAATTTTACTCGGTACGGAGATATGGGACTGGCGGCGCCCTCAGGACGGCCCAGGTTCCCAGACCGCCGAACGCGGTAATCATCAGGGCGGCTACAGTCAGTGTTTCCAGAACGGCGTTCACCGAGAAAACGAAGTCAATCTCCATGATGCGGGTGACCGCGACCCATGCGATCAGGCTCCCAAGCACAATGGCAACCAGCGCCGCTATAAGGGCGAGGAGCGCATATTCGAATGCGTGCGCTTTCAGGATTTGACGCCGGCGGGCGCCGATCGTTTTCAAGATGACTGCCTCAAGAATGCGACGCCGCTGCGCCGTGGCAAGGGCTCCCGCCAGCACCAGCGCGCCCGCCGCCAGCGTCACGCTGCCTGCTGCCTGGACGGCGATCATGACTTTCGCGACGATCTTATTGAACTGATCGATGGCGTCGCGCACGCGGATCGCGGTGACGGACGGATAGGCCTTGCCCATGTCGCGCACCATCGCGGTTTCCGCCGACCGGGGCGTCCCGGAGGGAAGTCGCAAGGTCGCCAGCACATTGTGGGGTGCGCCTTGAAGCGTATTTGGTGAAAACACCATGATGAAGTTGAGCGCCAGGCTCTCCCAGTTGACCTCGCGCAGGTTGGCGATCTTTGCCTCGACATTGCGGCCCAGGACGTTGACCGTCACGCTGTCTCCGATCCCGAGGTCCAGCTTTTTTGCGAGATCGCGTTCGAACGAAACCAGCGGCGGGCCTTGATAGTCTTTCGGCCACCAAGTGCCGGCCGTCAGCGTGGACCCTTCCGGTATCGCGTCGGCGTAGCTCAGGCCGCGGTCGCCGTTCAGGACCCATTGCGCGTCGGCGGGGACCTTTGCTTCTTCGACCGGCGTTCCTTTGAGCGCAACCAGACGGCCGCGCAGCATCGGCGCATCGACCAGCTTGGTGCCGGAAATGTCGCCAAGGATCTTGGCTTTCACCGCGTCGAACTCATCGGGTGCGATGTCGAGCAGGAAATAATCCGGCGCCTGCTCGGGAAGGCGATCTGTGAGGTCCGAAACCAGCGCGGCATTCGCCAACGCTACGGCGACCAGCAAAGAAAGTCCTGTGCCGAGAGACAGGATGACGGACCGGGTCAAGCCGTCGGGGGCCGCGATGTTGCGCAGTGCCAGCGCGAGCTCCGGCGCCTTGGGCCGAGGGATGCGTTTGACGAGGCGTGCAATCGCGCCGCCAAGCCATCCGAAGACCGTCAGCATGACGATCAGGCTGATCGCGATATAGACGGCGATGTTATGCGGCTCGGACGTCGCGACGGCGATGGCGAACAATAAAGCCGCCAATGCTCCCGTCGCGACCATGATCGACCTGCGCGGCCAGCCGGTGACGGCGTTGATCGAGTCGCGAAAGAGCACGGCGGCGCGGACGTTCTCAACGCGGCCGAGCGGCCAAAGCGCGAAGATGAGCGCCACGAGCAAGCCGTAAAGCGCGGCGATGCCGAGGCTCCCCGGAGAGACTTGGATTCCGGTTCGCACCGGCAGCAGGTCGCCGTAGAAATTCTCGACCAGCGGCGGCACGGCGACGCCAAGGGCGAGCCCGATCGCGATGCCGATGGCGCTCATCAGGACGATCTGCACCAGGAAAATTCCGATGATCTGCGCGCCCGAGGCTCCGAGACTTCGCAGCGTTGCAACAACCTTGATCCGCTTGTCGATAAAGGTTGCGACGGCGCTCGCGATGCCGACGCCGCCAACAAGCAGGGAAGCTAGTCCGATGAGAATCAGGAATTGGCGCAAACGTTCCAGCGTGCGCGTGATCTGCGGCGATGGATCGTAACGATCGACGCTCGTAAATCCTGCCGTCGGCATCTTTTGCTCGACGGATTTCCGGAGGTTCGCGAGGGTTTCGCGATCCGACGGCGCGCCGGGCGGAAGCTTGACCGCATAGCGCCAGCGAATGAGCGTCCCGGGTTTGACGAGCGCGGTTTTATCGAGCGTCGCGAGTGAGACGAAAATGCGCGGACCGTAGGTCAAGCGATCCGCGACGGCGTCGGGCTCGGCCTGCAAGACGCCGGTGACATCAATTTCCGCTTGGCCGATGCGAAAGCGGTCGCCGACCTTCAATCCGAGGCGTTCGAGGAGCATCGGATCGACGACGGCACCATTGTCGACGATCGCTTCACGGAAGGACTTGCCATCCTCGATCGTCGTCTCGCCCGACAAAGGATAGGCGGCATCGACGGCTTTCAGCTCCGCCAAGGCTTGATCCGATCCGTCGAGGCGGCGGGCCATCGTCCGCAACGTCGAGGTTTCACTGACGCGGCCGAGGTTTTGAAAGAGTGTCCGTTCCTCGGGCGTGGCGCGGATGTGCATGCGCGCGAACGTGACGTCGCCGCCCAAAATGGTTTCGCCTTGGCTCGCGAGGCCCGCGCGCAACGCATCGGCGAGGGCGCCGACGGCGGCAATCACCATCACGCCCAGCGCGAGGCAGGCGATGAAGATGCGAAATCCCTTGATGCCGTTGCGCAACTCGCGTGCGCCGAGCTTCAGAACGGTCTTCAAGCCCGCCCAACGGGATGGCGCCAGATTTGCGCGCGGTTCGAGGACGAGCGTCACGGCGATACCGCGCGAACTGCCGATGACCTGGTCGATTCATCAGAGGCCACCGAACCGTCGGACATGCGAATGATCCGGTCGGCCATGTGGGCCAGGTGATCGTCGTGCGTGACGATCACCAACGTCGCGTTGCGGCGCCGACGCAAACCAAAAAGGAGATCGATAATCTGGCGGCCAGTGCCGCCGTCGAGATTGCCGGTCGGCTCGTCCGCAAAGATGATTCGCGGTTCGCGGACGAGTGCGCGCGCGATGGCGACGCGCTGCTGCTCGCCGCCAGAAAGTTCAGCCGGATAATGCTCCGTACGCGCCGCGAGGCCCACTTCCTTCAGAAGCTCGCCCGCGTTCTTGTAGGCGTCCGCTTCGCCCGCAAGCTCCATCGGCAATGCGACGTTCTCGAGCGCGGTCATGGTCGGCACGAGATGAAACGACTGGAAGATAATTCCCATCTCCGCGCCGCGGAGCACGGCAAGATCATCCTCGGACAAGCGCGTCAGCTCACGCCCTGCGATCGCGACCGAGCCGCTGCTCGCGCGTTCGAGGCCAGCCATCACCATCAGCAGCGAAGTCTTTCCCGATCCTGATGGTCCGACGATCGCGGCTGGCTGCCCAGCCGGAATATCGAGAGATACGCCGCGCAATATGTGCACCGGGCCGGCTTTGCTCGTGAGTGTCAGATGCACATCGTCGAGTTGGATAATCGGTTCGTTCAAAGTCTGGCCGCCTTGCTCGGTGCGCGCGATGGATTTTGTCATTGTCCGGGGCTTGTCACTCGGAAATCGACGCTCTACGTCAGATCAATGATTTGCGTGATCGGTGGGGCCGAAAGATGAACGTGCGCCACAGGCTTCGAACGGCTTTAGCGTTGGTCGTGACATTTGCCCTCTCAATCATGGTGGCTATTGGCATGGCGGCGATTGCCACCCCGTTTCCCGCGTGGGCCGATGAGGCGCAACCCGTGACCCTCGTCGCTTTCGGCGATAGCCTTACGGCGGGCTATGGCGTCAAAGCCAGCGAGGCGTTTCCGGCGCAGCTTCAAATGGCGCTTCAAGCGAAGGGCTACAAGGTCACCATCGTCAATGCGGGCGTTTCCGGCGATACGACGGCCGACGGACTTCGTCGCTTCGATTGGGCCATGCAGCCGAAACCCGATGGCGTCATCCTCGAACTCGGCGCCAACGATGCGCTGCGCGGGATCGATCCCAAGGAACCGGGCGCCAATCTCGACAAGATGCTTTCGGCGCTCAAGTCGCTGGATGTTCCTGTCCTTCTGACCGGCATGAAAGCGCCGAACAACTGGGGCGACGACTACGCCAAAGCGTTCGACGCAATCTACACCGATCTCGCGGCCAAATATGGCGTTCCGCTGTATCCGTTCTTCCTCGACGGCGTGGCGCTGGACCCGGGGTTTTCCCAGCCCGATGGGTTGCATCCGACGGCAAGCGGCATCGGAGAAGTCGTCAAGCGGATCATGCCTGAGGTCGAAGCGCTCGTTCAGCGCATCTCGCAGCGGAAAACGGCGGCAAAATAGCCGTCACCGTTATTTCGCCATCGCCAGCTAAGGAGGTTCCCGATGCCTCGCCTGTTCACCGCCATCGAGATCCCCGACGACATTCGCGACGAGCTTCATCGTCTGCGCCTGCCGCTACCCGGCGCGCGATGGATCTCGCCCGAGAGCTACCACATCACACTCCGGTTCGCGGGCGACATCGACAATGCCAAAGCCCGCGAGTTTACCGCGAATCTCACCAGCATCGAGATCGACGGCTTCGAACTTCGGATTTCGGGACTCGGAGCTTTCGGCGGCGATGATCCGCATTCGATCTGGGCCGGCGTCGAGCCGGAGCCAAAACTCGATGAGCTTGTGCGAGCACACGAGAAAGCCGCGCGGAATGCCGGTCTTGCGCCGGAAACGCGGGCTTTCCGCCCGCATGTGACGCTGGCGCGTTTGAGGCATTCGAATGCGGAAGCGGTCGCACGATTTCTCACGCACTACAGCGGATACCGGTCCGAGCCGTTTTTCGTAACGCGCACGCTGTTGATGTCGTCGCGACCGAGCGTCGGCGGCGGCCCTTATGGCATCGAAGATCGCTTTCCTGTGCGCGGCATGGAATTCTTGAGCGAGGACGGCGAAGCGAGCTGGTAGGATCGACGCTTACGGATTACCGGTTCATTCGATCGTCACGACGACTTTACCTGTCGCTTCGCGCCGCTCTAATACACCCAGCGCCGCGACGATGTGTTCAAGCGGATAGGTCGCGTGGATACGCGGCGAAAGCCGTCCTGCCGCGACCCAGTCGAGAAGCTGAAGCATGTTGGCGCGATGCCGCGCCGGATCGCGGCGGACCGACTCGCCCCAGAACACACCCGCCATTTCCGCGCCGCGTAGCAGAAGCAGATTGAGCGGAATTTTCGGAATTTCTCCGGCAGCGAATCCGACGACGAGAAATCTGCCCTGCCATGCGAGCGCACGCACCATGGGTTCGGCCGCTTGTCCGCCAATGCAATCGTAGATGATATCAGCGCCGTCGCCGCCCGTCAGCGCACGGATTTCGGACTTCAGGTCGCCGCCGGGATGTAGGATCGCGGTATCGGCACCGGCTCTTATCGCGATTTCGCATTTTTCCGGAGATGAGGCGACGGCGATGACGCGGGCATTCATCAGCTTGGCGATTTCGACGGCGGCTTGTCCAGCACCGCCTGCCGCACCCGTGACGGCGACGGTTTCGCCTTCGCTCAATCGCCCGCGATCGCGCAGACCGTGCATCGCGGTGCCGTAGGTCACGGAAAGGCCGGCGGCGACCGCCATCGGCACATCGTCGGGGAGCGGCATGAGCGCTTGCGCGTCGACTGCGATTTTCTCGGCTGCCCCGCCCCAGTTCACATAGGCCATCACCCGCTGACCCGGCGAAATTCCCATCTCCCCGGCAGCGACGGCCTCGACGACGCCCGCGATTTCGGCGCCAGGGGCAAACGGCAGCTCGGGCTTATATTGGTATTTGCCGCGCGTAATGAGCGTATCGGCGAAGTTCAGCCCGACGGCCTTGACGTTGACGAGAGCTTGGCCTGGTTTGAGCACGGGCTCCGGCAGTCTCTCGATAACGAGGCTCTGTGGCCCATCAAGGCTCTTGCAAAGAGCAGCCTTCATATGTGACGTCCCCTGCCGCTAGACACATCTCTGACACACACGAGCGAGAGGCAATGTCAAGAAACGCAACGACTTGGCCACCGCATCCGAAGGGCTATTTCGCCATCGGAGCCGAACGCATGTCAAAGTCGCTCAATCTTGGCAACTTGATGCGATCGGCGCATGCGTTCGGGGCGAGTTTCACTTTCACGGTCGGCGCGACGTACAAGGCCGTCGAGGCGCACGCCGACACCTCCAAAAGCCAATTGCATCTGCCGCACTACAACTGGGCGGCGCTCGACGACATGGCGCTGCCGGGCGGCTGCAAGCTGGTCGGGATCGAGCTTCTGGACGATGCGATCGATCTTCCGAGTTTCCGGCATCCGCTGCGCGCGGCTTACGTGCTTGGTCCCGAACTCGGATCGTTATCAGAGCCGCTCATCGAGCGCTGCGACTATGTCATCAAAATCCCAACGCGCTTTTGCATCAATGTTGCGATGGCGGGCGCGATCGTGATGTATGACCGTACTAAATCTCTGGCACGTTTCGCCGATCGCCCGATCGGCGAAGGGGGACCTTGATGCACGGACCGCGGCGCTTTCTCGCGGCTTTATTATTTTTTGTCATCGCCTCGACTTCGCTTGGGGCGGAGACCATGACACGTGTCGAAACGTATGGGGATTGGGAGCTGCTCACCGACTCCGAGACGCCGCATCTCTTCTGTTTCATCACCAGCGAGGCGAAGTCGAGCACACCGGACAATACTCAGCGCGAGGCCCCCCGCGCCTATATCTCCGCATGGCCGAAGGACGGCATCCGGAGCGAGGTCAGCTTTCGCATGGGGTTCAAAATCAAGAAAAGCGCACCGGGGACGGCGTCTGTCGGAGCGAGCGGATTCAAGTTGTTCGGTTCGAACGACCGGGCTTTCGTCTCGGACTCGACGCAGGAACTGAAGCTGATCGAAGCGATGCGCAAGGGCAGCTCGATGACGGTCATGATCGCGTCTGATCATGAGGCGGTGACGGATAGCTATTCGCTTTCGGGCGTCGGCATTGCGCTGCAGAAGCTGCAGGAAACGTGCTTCTGAAGTGGCTGTTTTCTAGGTCCGGTGGCGTGCGCGCAGATGCACGTAGATGGCGCCTTCGCCGCCGTGCTGGATCGCGGCCGTCGTATAGCTGACGACAATGCTGCGCACGTCCGGCTCTTCCAGCCAGCGCGGAACGTTGCGCTTCAACACACCGCGCTCATTCTCCGGATTGCGATAGCCTTCGTCCGACACTGACCCAGGCTTGCCTTTGCCGGTGATGACGAGAACAAAGCGGAGGCCACGGACTTGGCAGCGAAAGAGGAAGGCGCGTAGCGCGGCATGGGCCTCGCTTTGGCGTAGTCCGTGAAGGTCGACGCGCGCCTCGATCTCGGTGCGGCCGCCGCGAATCTTGCGCGCGTGTTTGCGGTCGAAATCGGAGAGATCCGGCGCGGCGCGGGGTGCCGGTGCGACAGGCCTTACCGGCGCAGGCTTGACGGCTCCGTGTTTCAAAGCCACCGGTTTGGCGGCGTTGTCCTGCTTCGGCGGCGTCTTCGCTTTCGGGCCGTCGGTCGTGGCGCGCTCGCTCACATGCAGGCGGCCTTTGGCGCGTTTCAGCGGCTCGATCGTCGCGGCGGCATATTTCCAAATGGCGTCATCGTCGTCGTCCGATGCGGAGGTTTTGCGGCCGCCTTTGGCGTGCGGCTTCTTCACGGCGCGCCGCCCGCGGCTTGGTGTTTCGCCGGGTGCGCGAGCGGCAGCAAAACGACGAAATGCCCTTTCTGCTTGGTCACACCCGCAAGACGACCTGCCTCATCGCCCGAGCCGAAATAAATATCGCCGCGCTCCGGCCCCTTGATCGCGGAGCCGACGTCGTGCGCGATCATCAACCGGCGGAACGCGCCGTTCTTTGTTGCGTGCGTCAGCTCCGGGGACTCGACAAAAATCGGCGTTCCGAGCGCGTAATACGAGGTATCGACCGCGAGACTGCGGCGGGGCTGCAACGGGATATTGTTGGCGCCGATCGGGCCTTTCGTGTCGCTGCCCATCAGCTCGCGGAAGAAGACATACGATTCATTTTTCCACATCACGGCGCGGGCGCGGTCGACATTGGCGCGCAGCCATTGCTTCAGAGCTTGCAGCGACATGACTTCGGCGCTGATCTCACGCGATGCGATCAGCGCACGGCCGATCGACGTATAGGGGTATCCATTCTTGCCGTCGTAAGCGACGCGCACTTTTTCGCCGTCCGGCAGCTCGACGCGCCCGGACCCCTGGACCTGCATGAAGAACACGTCGACCGGATCCTTGAAGTACATCAGCTCGAGGTCCCGGCCCGCGAGCCCGCCCTGGTCGATCTCGGCGCGTGTCGGAAAGGGTTCGATCCCGCGTTCGGTCTTGCGCATGTGTGTCGGCGCCGCCGATTTGGCGCCGCGCTCGCTTTCCGCAACCATGTTTACGAGATCGGGCGGACGGCGATAGATCGGCACCGGGAATTCGGCTGTCCGGATGCGTGATCCCTTGAGCAGCGGTTCGTAGTATCCAGTGAGCAGGCCCACATCTTTCGCGCCCGCCACGCGATGGGGACGGAAGTGCGTTTCGAAAAAGACGCGCGCGTCTTTGCGCGTGCGGACGCCACCCGCTTTATCCTGGGCAAGCGCCAGCGTGCAGACGTTGAGAAGGTTCTGCTTGTAAGCCGGCCCACCGGCTTTCGGCACGGATGACGAGGTGTTCAGGACAGGGCCGCAGGAGGCGAGAAAGGCTTTCCAGGCCGCCAGATGGTCGTCGGCGGTCCAGCCGGGGATGTCGCTGAACGCTATCGGGTCCAAATTCACCGCGTTCGTTTGCATCGGGATTGGCGCTGGGGTTCGCGTTTCGGCTATCGACGGCTCGGCGACAAGATGAAATCCGGCTGAGCCTATCAGAATTGTAGCCGCGAGCGGGAGGCCGGTGCGCTTCCACACGGGTTGGCGCATTCCGATGCTCATAAGGCGCCCCCAGGTGCCCGCGCGCCGCTTTCGTCAGCACTTAGCGGCGGCAACCCATCGGCGCCGCCCAGAACTCAATTCTGGCCTAATTCGGAGCCTGTGTCGCGACCAATCGCCAGTTTGGATTGCCCCGCGCCTTCGCCGACGAGACATCGCGGCTGAAAATCCAGATGTCGGTCACATCCTTGATCTTCTGCGCGTCGCCGGCGATGACTTCCCCGGCTTTGTCGCGCGTCGCGGAGATCAGCTCGCTGACGAAGCGTATGGTCAATGCAGCCGTGCCGTTCTTCACTTCGGCGTCGACGATGTCGGCCTTTTTGATGCCGACGAACTGCTGATCCAGTACCTCGCCGCGCGATTCACGGTCTGCGATCGCGGCGCTGAATCCGTCAAAGACGTCCTTGCTCAGCAAGTCCTTGAGCATGCGGCGATTGCCTTCCGCAAATGCGGAAACGATCATCTCATAGGCGCGGCCGGCACCGGTCACGAAGGATTCCGGATCGAATTCGGGGTCCAGCTTGGCCACGTCGAGAAGCCCGGCCGTGATGTCCGGATTACTGACGGGATAGGCGTTGATGCGCGTTTCGGCGGTCGGTCCTGCCGCCTCGGCCGCGGGCGCCGCCGGACTGGTGTCGCGATCGCGCCGGGGCATGGTGATGACATCGGCCGAGGGCGCTTCGGCACCCGCGCGCTGACTGGCTTCCCGCTCGCGGGCGCGCAGACGCTCGACGCGTTGCTCGTCATCGTCCGTACGATGGCCGAGCACGCTTCTCAGCTTGATGATCGCCGCCACCGCCACAATGAGCGCAATCAGCGTGATAAGGTCAAATTGGCCAGACATTCTTAAGGCTTGAGCCTCCGGTATCGCGGCGGGCTAAATTGTCACGTCGAACTGCCCGAGCATCGCTTCGTATCTAAGGCCTCGCGGCCGACATTTGTAGGTTTGATTTTATAACAGTTGTCGAACGTGAAGTCTCGCAGGTGGACTTCGCCCAGATCTTTTACCGCTTGGCAGCCTCTTATGGCGAATGTGGTGAATAGCGTTGAAAACGACCGGCTGGTCCCCGGGGCGGACAGTGGCTCGATCGACGCATCCGCGCTAAGGTGCCGCAACGTATTGGCGAGAGCTTATGTCTCAACCCCTTAAAATTGCGATCATCCTACTTTTTGCGGCCTTTCCCCTTGTGGAGATCGGCTTGCTGATCCGGCTTGGCCGCGTCATCGGACTCGGCTGGCTCGCCGTCATCATCATCGGGACGGCGCTTCTCGGGACCTACGTCATCCGCAGGGTCGGCCTTTCCGTCTTCGAGCGCGCACTGTCGCGGCTCAGTTCGGAGCGCCAGGGCGTTTCTCCTCTGTTCGACGGTTTCGTCCAGGTTCTGGCCGGTGTGTTGCTGATCTTTCCCGGCGTGATTTCCGACGCGATCGGATTGACGCTGCTGATCCCGCAGGTGCGCCGGGCGCTGATCCGCACCGGGCTGTTGAAGCTGGTCACGCTTTTTCACTATCAGGCCGAGGTCGATCGCGGCTCGTTCCATGCTGCCGCCGCCGAGCCTCGGGAAGAAACGGACGGTCCTGTCATCGAAGGCGAATACGAACGCCTCAGCGAGAAGCCGCTCAGGCAGGGGCGCTCCGTGCAGCAACGGCGCTATCGCTCTTGAGATCCGTTCCAACGTCTTGTTGACGCGATTGCAAAGCACGCGTTGCGCGCCTCCGGCGAGCGTGCTAGCCAGCCGCCTTCGACGGGCCGGAAGCATAAGAGGATAACATGGCTGAAAACGGTAGCTCAGGAAACGGCTCGACCAAACCTGCGGACGAAGCGATTGCGCCCGAAGGCCAGAAGCCGATTCAAGCCAAGATCGTCAGCCAGTACATCAAGGATCTGTCCTTCGAGAACCCGAACTTCCGCAAGCTCATCACGAGCCCGGGCGATCAACCGAACCTCAAGGTCGAGGTGAACGTCGGCGCCCAGCGCATCGAAAACGATCTCTTCGAATCGGCGATTGAATTCAAAGCGACGGCGTCGAACAATCTCGGCACGATTTATGTCCTCGAAACCGTTTATGCGGGCGTGCTGAAAATCGAGAGCATTCCGGAACAGGCTCTCGAGCCGTTTCTGCTGATCTCCGGCCCGACGATGATCTTCCCGTTCCTGCGCCGCCTGGTTGCCGACATCACGCGCGAAGGCGGCTTCCCGCCGTTGCTTCTCGATCCCATTGATTTCAGCGGGCTCTATGTGCACCGCCAGCAGCAGCTCGCGCAATCAGCCGGTAAAACGGTGGCCTAACGCCGATCGTCAGGACGAGACCGCTCCCCAGAAGCGATTCCAAATCGCTTTTGCGCCCATCTTTTCGATGAAGGTGCGATGCGCGGCGATGTCGGCTTCGGTCAATCTTGACGGCAGCGGCTGGGGCCGCGTCTTCGCCGTCGCGCGCTTGCCGTTGCGGCGTTCGGCGGACGCCGAATTGCTGCCCACGGTCTGAAGCCCGAACGTCGCCTGCCGCTCGCCGAGCAATTCAACATACACTTCCGCGAGGAGCAGACTGTCGACGATGGCGCCGTGCGTGGTGCGCTGGGAATTGTCGATGCCGTAGCGTTTGCAGAGCGCATCGAGAGAATTCGGCCCAGCTGGATGGCGGCGGCGCGCCAAAGCCAGTGTATCGACGACGCGGTCGAAGCTGAGTGGTTTCTCGCCGAGCAAGCCCAGTTCGTGATTCAAGAAATTGACGTCGAACTGCGCATTATGAATGACGAGCACGTCGTCACCGATGAAGGCCAGAAATTCGCGATAGACATCGCGGAACAGCGGCTTGCCGATCAGAAATTCGGTCGAGATGCCGTGAACGTTCTGAGCCTCCATCGGCACATTGCGTTCGGGATTGATGAAGCGGTGAAACTTTTCGCCCGTGGGAATGCGATTGATGATCTCGATGCCGCCGATCTCGATCAGGCGATCACCGCTTTTCGGATCGAGACCCGTCGTTTCGGTATCGAGCACGATTTCGCGCATCAGAATGTCGGTCCTTCGGAAATTTCGGTCGCGCGAATTTCAGTCGCGCCAGTAGCGATCGTAGGCTTCGCCGTCGCGGCCCTTCAGCTTATCGACAATGGCATCGATTTGGCTGTGGCAGCTCGCGACCGTTCCACCTGTTTCCACAACGAAATCGGCGCGGGCGCGTTTTTCCGCTTCGGAGAGTTGCCGTCCGCGGATGGTCGCGAATTTCGATTCCGACATTCCAGGGCGCGACAGAACACGCGCGCGTTGCGTGGCTTCATCCGCGCTCACGACCACGATGACATCGACCGTGCCATAGCCGCCGGCCTCGAAAAGAAGGGGCACCTCGAGGACGGCGATCGGCGCGCCTTTGGCGTGCTCGGCCTGGATGAAGCGACGTTCGCCTGCGCGAATGCGCGGATGCACGATGCGTTCGAGATCCGCGAATTTTTGGGGCTTGCCAAGCAGGAGCGACGATAGCTTGCCGCGATCGACTTTGCCGTCGGCCGTCGCTCCCGGAAAGGCGCGTTCGATCTCGGCGGCAATGGGTCCGGAATAGAGCCGATGCACTTCGGCGTCGGCATCGAAAACTGCGATGCCACGCTCGAGAAAACGTCCGGCGGCTGTCGATTTTCCCATGCCGATCGAGCCGGTCAACCCGACGATCAGCATTTGGCACCGCCGATATCGCGCGCGATGATCTGATAGAGCTCAGGCGTCACAACGGGGCGCACGCCGAACCATTTTTCAAAGCCCGGCACGGCCTGATGCAACAGCATGCCGAGGCCATCGACGCCGGTCAGTCCGTTCGCCCGCGCCGCTTTCAGAAATTCCGTTTCGAGCGGCACGTAGACGAGATCGGCGGCGACAGCTCCCGGCTTCGCACACGTGAAATCGATGTCCAATGTGCCAGTGCCGTTCATGCCCAACGTTGTGGTGTTGACGATCACGGCAGCTTCCGCGACGTGCTCGTTTCTTGCATCCCAGGCGTGGGCTGTGACGCGCGGGCCGAAATGACGTGCAAGCTCTTGCGCGCGATCCAGCGTGCGATTGAACACCCGGACATCGCCCATGCCGGCTTCGAGAAATCCGTAGACGACGGCGCGAGCCGAACCACCGGCGCCGAGGATCAGAACCGGACCGGATCGTTTTCGCCAATCGGGCGCGGACGCATCGAGATTGGCCATGAATCCGTAGGTATCGGTATTGGCGCAGGCGAGGCGGCCGTCGTCCAGCCAGAGCGTGTTGGCGGCATTGACGGCCACGGCAGAGGGTTCGCGGATGGCGGCAAGCGCGAATGCTGCTTCCTTATGCGGAACGGTGACATTGCAGCCCGCAAGTCCCAGCGCCTTCAAAGACTGCAAGAAGGCTTGCAGGTCTTCTGGCTTCACGGGTTCCCGCGTGTAGATTCCCTCGATCCCGTATTGGCGCAGCCAATGATTGTGAATGAGCGGCGAGCGCGAATGCGAGATCGGCCAGCCGATGACACAGGCGCGCGTCATGCCGTGACCATATCTTCGTGACGGAGCCGCGCCAGAAGCTCCAGCAGCGGTATGCCGAGGATCGTGAAATGGTCGCCGTCGATGTCCTCGAACAGCTGCACGCCCGGCCCTTCGATTTCGTAGCAACCGACGATCTGAAGCGCCCGCTCACCCATTTTTTCGAGATAGCAGCCGAGAAATTCGTCCGAGAACGAGCGCATCGTCATCTCGGCCGTTGTACTTGTCTGCCAATGGACTTCACCATTGCGCGCCAACGCAACGGCGGAAACCAGCTCATGCGTTCGGCCGCGTAGCATCGATAGGATCTCGCGAGCTTCAACGAGATTTTCCGCTTTGGAGAAAAACCGGCCGCCGAGCGTCAGCACCTGATCGGCGCCGACGACAAGAGCATTCGGATGCTCGATTGAAACGAGACGGGCTTTTTCCGCCGCGAGCACGCCGGCGATGTCGCTGCCTTCGACATTCGCGGTCGAGCCGACGATGGCGTCGCGGATTTTGGCTTCATCGATGTTCGCCGGAATGATGTCGAAAATCAGTCCCGCGGCTTCGAGAAGCGTGCGACGCGCGGCGCTGCCGGACGCCAAAATCAAACGCGTCGCGTCAGGCACGGTGGGACTCCGATTCCGATTTCTGGCCGGACTTGCGATCCTGCAACAGTTTCAGAATCATCGTTGCCGCTTCTTCGATCGAACGGCGCGTGACGTCGATGATCGGCCAGCTGTGCTGGGCTGCGATCTTGCGCGTATAGGCGATTTCGGCGGAGATCAAATCGCGGTCGACATAGGATTCGAGATCGCGGTCGGCCATCAGCACGGCGCGATTGCGGCGCACGTCGGCGATGCGGTCGACGTTGGCGATCAGGCACACGATAAAGGCACTGTGCGGTTCAAGAAGCTCCACGGGCAAAGGCACCTGCGGTACCAGCGGCAAGTTGGTCGTCTTGTAGCCGCGCTGGGCAAGATAGAGGCTGGTCGGCGTTTTCGACGTGCGCGAAATGCCAAGCAACACGATATCGGCATCGCTCAGATTATCCGGCAAGCGGCCGTCGTCGTGCGCCATCGTGAAGTTCATCGCATCGATACGCCGGAAGTAGTCGGCATCGAGGACGTGCTGGCCGGCAACGGTCGGCGTCTGCGGCGCGCCGAGATAGCTCTCGAACACCTGCATGATCGGTTGCAGCACCGCGAGGCACGGAATTTTGAGTTGCTGGCAATGCGTCTCGAGTTCGTCGGCCAGCGCCTTGTTGACGACGGTATAGAGAACGATGCCGGGTTCCTGCGCGATGTCGCTCAAGACGCGCTTCAACTGGCGTTGTGTGCGCACGAGCGGATGCACATGGTCGATGGCGCGAATGTTCTGATACTGGACCGTCGCGGCCTTCGCGATCGCAACCAATGTCTCTCCGGTCGCGTCCGAGACGAGGTGCATGTGGAACATGCTCGGCAATGCCATGGGAGAGGCCTGTCTCTTAAATTGCTGATCCGGAGCTTGTTTAAAAGTCGGATGTTATGCACGCCAGGGGGCGAGACGGGGAAGGTTGAGAGAACAACCACCGCTTCATCCACGGCGATACCCACATCTCGACGAAAACGGAAGACATTGTTCGACGAAACGTCATCCTTATGGACAAGCGATCTGTCCAATGCCCATACGCGGGTTGTCAACAAGGTCTGTCATCGTTGCTGATGCTTAGGGTGCCGGCAAGCCGTTGATTAACGTGGGGCTTATCGCTCTATTGCTTTGCGGAGCTAAAACACTCTATCGGTCGTAGGCGGATCTCTAGCGCGTTGGCAGGCTGTGGATTGGGTGAGGATGAAGGACTGATCCCCGAATACCCCGCCCCTAAGAGTCTTAAAAATAACTTTCAAGAGATTCTGAATTTCTAAGTGAAGGGAAGTGACGTGGTGCGTGAGTTGGATGGCGACGTTCCGGAACGGCGCTTTCTCGAACCGTTTGCGGGGAAGGCGGTTTCGCCACCTCCCGTCTGGCTGATGCGTCAGGCTGGGCGCTATCTGCCCGAGTACCGGCAGGTGCGTAGCGAGGCCGGGAGTTTCCTCAAGCTTTGCTACACGCCGCGCCTCGCAGTGGAGGTGACGCTGCAGCCGATCCGGCGGTTCGGTTTCGATGCTGCGATTTTGTTTTCCGATATTCTGGTCGTCCCCGATGCGCTTGGGCAAGCGGTGCGGTTCGAGGAGGGCGAAGGCCCGAGGCTCGATCCCATTCGGACGCTTGCCGAGCTTGACCGACTCGCCCTATCGAACACGGCGACGAAGTTTTCGCTCGTTTGCGAAACGGTCGAGCGGCTCCGGCGCGAGCTGCCACGTGAAACGGCTTTGATTGGATTTTGCGGGGCTCCGTGGACAGTTGCGACGTATGTGGCGGAAGGCAGGGGATCGCCCGATCAGAGCGCGGCGCGGCAATGGGCGTATCGCGATCCGGATGGGTTTCAGCGGCTGATCACGCTGCTGACGGACGCGTCGATCGAGTATTTGTCAGGGCAGGTTCGCGCTGGCGCTGATGCGTTGCAGATTTTTGACAGCTGGGCGGGAAGTCTCGCCGATGATCAATTCGAGCGCTGGGTGATTGCTCCGACAGCAAAGATCGTTCGCGAAGTTCGCACCCGGCATCCGGGGGTGCCGATTATCGGGTTTCCACGCGGGTCAGCGGCTTTGCTCGACGGATATATCGATAGGACGAGCGTCGACGGGGTCAGCTGCGATACGTCGTGTCCCCTTGGTTTGATGCAGGAAACGGCGCGCAAGGGACGAGTCGTGCAGGGCAATCTCGATCCGTTGCTGCTGGCGGCCGGTGGCGAAGCGCTGGACCGGCGCGTCGATGACATTCGGAGCGCGATGCACGGTCTGCCGTTCATTTTCAATCTTGGGCATGGGATCGTTCCGCATACGCCGCCCGAGAATGTTGCGCGCCTGGTCGGGCGGTTGCGCGCGATCAGTTGAGACCGGAGGGTCTGCGATGACGTCACCCTGGGTTCGAGCGGTGCTCTCGCTGGTCATAACGGCGTTGGCGGCGGCGGTGCTGATCTTCGCTGCCGGGGATGGGCTCTACCTGTGGGTCAAGGCATTCCATGTCATTGCGGTGATCGCGTGGATGGCGGGCATGTTGTACTTACCGCGACTTTTTGTCTATCACGCCGACGCGCCTGTTGGCTCGCCGCAGTCCGAGACGTTCAAGGTGATGGAGGGGCGGCTGCTCAACGTCATCACGTCGCCGGCGATGGTCGTCGCCTGGGTGCTCGGCACCTGGCTGGCGTGGCGCAGCGGATATTGGGCGGCGCCCTGGTTTCACGCCAAACTGACCTGCGTGCTGCTTCTCTCGGGGCTGCACGGATATCTGTCGGCCGCGACGCGGGCCTTCCGGGAGGATCGCAATACCAAACCGGCCCGGCACTGGCGGATCATCAATGAAGTTCCGACCGTGTTGATGATCGCGATCGTCATTCTGGTGATCGTGAAACCGTTTTGACACTCTAGGCAGGATCGCGCCGGTCTGCTATAAGCGTGCGTCCTCATAAGGATTTTGGCAGACGGCACGTTTTGACGTGGTCATGAAACCCGTTGACGTCCGCAGCATTATGACAGAGCGCCCGCTCTGTCGCCGTCGGGCCATCTCATTCACCTCACCATTTCCACGATGCCACCGCCCGAGTGGCGCCCCCCGCGGAGTTCTTTTTCAATGAAACAAATGAAGCTCGAGGACCTGAAGCGGAAATCTCCCGCCGAGCTTGTCACGTTTGCCGAAGAGACCGGGGTCGAGAACGCCTCGACCCTGCGCAAGCAGGAACTGATGTTCGCAACGCTGAAGCAGCTCGCGACGCAGGAGACCGAAATCACGGCGACCGGCGTCGTCGAGGTTCTGCAGGACGGTTTCGGCTTTTTGAGATCGCCGGAAGCGAACTATCTTCCGGGTCCCGACGATATTTACGTGTCGCCCTCGCAGATCCGCCGGTTTGCACTCAGAACCGGCGATACCGTCGAAGGCCAGATCCGGTCGCCGAAGGACGGCGAGCGTTATTTTGCTTTGCTCAAGGTCTCGAACATCAATTTCGAAGATCCCGAACAGGCCAAGCATAAGAGCCACTTCGACAATCTGACGCCGCTCTATCCGACGAAATGGCTGAAGCTCGAGATTGAAGATCCGACGATCAAGGATTTCTCATCCCGCGTCATCGATATCGTCTCGCCCATCGGCAAAGGCCAGCGCGGCTTGATCGTGGCGCCGCCCAGAACTGGCAAGACGGTGCTGTTGCAGAACATCGCCCACTCGATCTCGGTCAATCATCCGGAATGCTACCTCATCGTGCTGCTGATCGACGAGCGGCCGGAAGAAGTCACCGACATGCAGCGTTCGGTCAAGGGCGAGGTGATCTCCTCGACTTTCGACGAGCCGCCGTCACGCCACGTGCAGGTGTCGGAAATGGTGATCGAGAAGGCTAAGCGTCTCGTTGAGCATAAGCGCGACGTGATCATCCTTCTCGATTCGATCACGCGTCTCGGTCGCGCCTACAACACGGTTGTACCGTCGTCCGGCAAGGTGTTGACGGGCGGTGTTGATTCCAACGCGTTGCAGCGGCCGAAGCGGTTCTTCGGTGCGGCTCGCAACATTGAGGAAGGCGGCTCGCTGACCATTATCGCGACAGCGCTGGTCGATACCGGCTCGCGCATGGACGAAGTGATCTTCGAAGAGTTCAAGGGCACCGGCAACTCGGAAATCATTCTCGATCGCAAGGTCTCCGACAAGCGCGTCTTCCCGGCAATCGATGTTTCTCGCTCCGGCACGCGCAAGGAAGACCTCCTTATCCCGAAGGATCAACTCAAGAAGGTCTACGTTCTGCGCCGCATTCTGAACCCGATGGGCACGATGGATGCGATCGAGTTCCTGATCGACAAGCTGCGATCGACGAAGACCAACGGCGAGTTCTTCCAGTCGATGAATACCTGAGACGACTGTTTCACGGGGAAACCAAAGGCCGCCCTTTCGAGGCGGCCTTTTTTGTTTCGTGGAGCTATTTTCGGTAGCTTCGACCTGAGTTGTAGCGCGGAACTTATTCCGCGGCGTCGAGCAGGCGGCGGGCTTCCTGGGCCGGAGTTTCAGGCTTGGGCTTATAACGTTCTGGTTCGCCGGCGCCGGGCTTGTAGACGAACGGAAGCACCATCTGTTCGACGAAGCTTTTCGGGAAGTGCGGAAGCTCGTCGACACCCATGTCTTTCGACGTGATCGGCCGGGGCGGTTTCTCATGGAATGTGCCGAGCATCTTATCCCAGACCGTCAGCAGCAGGCCGAAGTTGCAATCGCCTTCGGTGCCCCAGTTGACGTGGTGCAGATGGTGGATACGGCCGATCGAAAGATGCGGCGCCAGGGGTCCGAGCCGGGCGTCGACATTCGAGTGCTGGACGATCAAGGTCACCGAAATTAGGAAGCCGAGCACGACCGCGACCGGCACCGGCATGCCGATGATGACGAGCGGCATGTTGCCGACCACCATGTCGATTACCTGATGCAGCGGATGGCGGATAACGCCATTCAAGCCGTAGAGACGGCCGACGCCGTGATGCACCGAGTGCAGTCGCCAAAGCGCTGGGTAACGATGGCTGAGATAATGCATCGTCATGAAGGCAAAATCAGCGACCAGGAACGCCATTAGCACTTGCGACCACATCGGCCATTGCGTCGGCCAGAGGCCCTGGAACGGGAACAGCCAGCAAATCACCGGGATCAAGAACACGCCGTTCATCGCGGAGGTTTCGTAGGCGATGACGTGGAGGATGTTCGCCTGCGTATCACCGTGGGCGTCGTGGTCGTTCCAGTCGTCGAAGAACGGCGCGATACGCTCGGCGGTGAAAGCCGTTAGGTAGGCGATGCCGAGCAGCGGAATGATCAGCAGATACGCCCAAGAGTTCCCGCGCGCGACAACGAGATCGGACACGACCCAGTAGGCGGCACCCGTCAATCCGAACATCATGAACGGCGCATAGCCGTACCGGACAATCTCACGGAGAGTTTTCATAGGGCTTGTATAGTCCTCAGCACGGATCATCGCCAAGCACATGATCCGCGCAGGTTTTCAATCCGGTAAACGATCAGGCTGTGACGCCGGATCCGGTGCGCGCCCGTTGCAGGGCTTCGCGCAGACGTTCCGGGTTCTGGATGGGTGCACTGCAGACTGGCCCAACGCAGACATAAGCGGTTGAATTTTCATCGATCATGGTCTTCCCGCCGAGGATTGAACTTTGCCCCGTTGGCCCTTCGCTGCCGGCCGTGAACTCCAGGGCTCCGGGAATGGACCACCGCTGCAGTTCGTCGCGCAGGGCGGAGGGTCCGGAAGGGCTCTTTATGGCCACTTGAACCAGCTGGTTGACGTCGAGTTCCGCCGCGAGAAGCGCGCAATGGCCGATCGGGCTCTGAGCCGCGGCGGCTGCGAACGCCTGTGAGAGGCGTCGCGCCCGGTCGTCGTACTCCGCCTCTCCGGTCAGAGCGGCGAGGGCGATGAGGTTTGAAAGTTGTATAGCGTTGGCATTGGGGGCGGCATCGTCGCTCGCGGCCTTCAGGCGGACGACGACATCGAGGGTGTCGTCAGCGGCCGTGAAGTAGCCGCCGCGATCGGCGTCCCAATAGCGGCTATCGAGGATGCGGGTCCACTGCCTCGCCTGTTCGAGATAGCGCTCGGAGCCGGTTGCCGTGAACAGGCGGATGGCAGCCCAAGTCATGTTCGCGTAGTCGGATGCTGTCGCCGGCGCCTTGGCAAGGCCGTTGCGATAGGCGTGAAAGAGGCGGCCGTCGCTCGTGTTGCCACCGCTAGCGGTGAGTTTTTCGATGCTAGCTGCAAAGGCGCGTTCGGCTAGCGCTAGCCATGATGGCTGCTCGAAGACGCTCGCGGCACGCGATATTGCCGCTATCGCCAGCCCATTCCAATCGGCGAGGATCTTGTCGTCCCATCCGGGCCGGATGCGGGAAGCGCGGCGCTCCAGGAGCTTGGCGCGCAGCCGCGCGAGACGCGCTTCTTCTTCATCTGAAAGGAGAGCGAGCGAGCCGAGGCGATTGAGGATGGTGTGGCCTTCGAAGTTGCCCTCGGGAGTGACGCCGTACACACGTGAAAAGAACGCCGCGTCGTCCGCGCCGAGCACGTCGTCGATTTCAGCAGCGCTCCAGACGTAGAACTTGCCTTCCTCGCCTTCGCTGTCGGCGTCGAGAGATGCCGCGAAGCCTCCGCTTTCACCGATCATCTCCCGCTTGATCCAGGCGATCGTTTCGGCGATGCGTCTCTTGAAAAGCGGTTCCTGCGTTTCGCGCCAGACCTCGGTCATCAGATCGATCAGCAGCGCGTTGTCGTAGAGCATCTTTTCGAAGTGCGGGACGAGCCAGAGCTCGTCGACCGAATAGCGCGCGAAGCCGCCGCCGAGATGATCGTAGATGCCGCCCTGACAGATGTGGCGCAAGGTGTTGATGACGCCGTCTTTGGCGTCCGAATTGCCGTCGCGAATTCCAACCCGCCAGAGCAGCCAGAAGATGCTCCATTGCGGGAATTTCGGTGCGCCGGACAATCCGCCGTGCTCGCGATCGACGGCACGCGCGATGGCTGCGGCGACGTCGGTCGTGGAGGGCGGCGGACGCGCGGGTTTGTCGTCGCCCGGCATCGTCTTCAATGCGGCGAGAAGAGCTTCGGTATTCTTGCGAACGTCGTCGGGCTGATTGGCGTAAGCTTCCGCCATGCGCAGCAACACCGTCACGAATGGGGGACGGCCGTAGCCCGCTTCACGTGGAAAATAGGTGCCGCCCCAGAAGGGCCTTGCATCGCTGTCGAGGAACATCGTCAGCGGCCAGCCGCCTTGCTCACCAAGCTGGTGCAGCGCGCCCATGTAGATCGCGTCGATGTCGGGACGCTCTTCGCGGTCGACTTTGATGTTGACGAAAAACTCATTCATCACTTGAGCGGTGCCGAGATCCTCGAAGCTTTCGTGCGCCATCACGTGGCACCAGTGGCAGGCCGCGTAGCCGACGGACAGCAGGATCGGTTTGCCGCTGCGCTTGGCCTCAGCGAGGGCTTCCGGACCCCAGGCCCACCAATGCACCGGATTGTCCTTGTGCTGAAGGAGATAGGGGCTGGTCTCGTGCTGCAGTCGGTTTTCGCTCATCTTGGAATGTCTGCTCGGAGGGTCTGACGACATGTGGATCGGGTTGCGAAGGCGCGTATCAACGAGTACGCGAATGCCATGACTGATGCTTCAACTATCTTTGCGCTTTCGAGTGCGCCCGGGCGCGCCGCCCTTTCCGTCATTCGTATTTCAGGTCCCGCCGTGCGCGAGGTCCTTGAGAAGATGGCGGCGCCGGTTCCGAAGCCGCGGGTTGCCGCGTTCCGGACCATCCGGCATCCTGAAACGCAGGAAGCGCTCGATCGCGCCGTACTGTTGTGGTTCGCGGCACCGAACAGCGAAACGGGAGAAGACGTCGCCGAGTTCCAGGGTCACGGCAGCCGCGCCGCCATCGCGGCGATCCTTGCGGCTCTCGGGACGATAAAGGGCTGCCGCCTGGCCGAACCGGGGGAATTCGCGCGGCGCGGGTTCGAGAACGGCAAGATGGATCTCGCCGCGATCGAAGGCCTTGGCGATCTGATCGAAGCGGAGACGGAAGCCCAGCGCCGGCAGGCCTTGGCGCAGTCGTCAGGGACGTTGTCGAAGCTTTACGAGAGCTGGCGCACGCGGTTGATCGAAATCGCGGCGCTGACCGAGGCGGCCATCGACTTTTCCGACGAAGGGGATGTTTCGGCATCGTCGTTTGCGGAGGCACGGAAGCGCGCTGAGGGGCTTTCGGCCGAAATCAGCGTGCATCTCGATGACGGGCATCGTGGCGAGATCGTGCGCGATGGGTTTCGCGTGGCGCTTCTCGGGCCGCCGAATGCGGGCAAGTCGAGCCTCTTGAATGCGCTGGCGAAGCGCGATGCGGCGATCGTGTCTTCCGAAGCGGGCACGACCCGCGACGTGATCGAAGTTCGGCTCGATTTGGCGGGATTGCCGGTCGTCGTTTCGGATACGGCCGGTATTCGGGAAGCGGCGAGCGCCGTTGAGCAGGAGGGCATCCGCCGAAGCCTCGCGGCGGCACGCGATGCCGATCTCGTCGTGTGGTTGAGCGAGAGCGGCGACTCAAAGCCGCCCGAAGGAATTTCACGTGAAACAAGCCTTGCAATTCGTTCCAAAGCCGATCTTGGGCGGGAATCAACAGCAGATTTGCTTGCCGTCTCGACAGTGACGGGCGAGGGCCTGGATCAGCTGGTGGCGAAGATCGCGCGGCGAGCCAGCGAGGCTGTCGGTTCCCAGACGGACCCGGCGTTGACGCGGGCAAGGCATCGGCAATGCCTGGGAGCGGCTAAGGCTGAGATCGCGGCGTTCCTGGCAGGTAGTCCGGAGGCCGTCGAGCTGCGGGCGGAAGATGTCCGGCGGGCCGCGCATGCCCTTGGCCGGATTACGGGCCGTGTCGATGTCGAGGATGTCCTCGATCAGGTTTTCAGCCGGTTCTGCATCGGCAAGTGACGTGGTTAACGAAATGTTTCACGTGAATCCATCTTGACGGGACTCACCCGGCCTGAAGCAATTGTTTCACGTGAATCATAGTTTGTTAACCAACTCGAAGCGGCGGCGGCAGGTTTCGCGGGGGGTTCTGCGCGCAGCCGGGGTGCGGACCGGCGAAGAAGCGCCCTTTTGCACCATTGGGGGATGAGGTAGGTCATCGCCATGAAGTCTGGACCCTATGACGTCATTGTTGTCGGCGGCGGGCACGCCGGGACCGAGGCTGCGGCCGCCGCGGCGCGGATGGGCGCTCGCACGGCGCTGGTGACCCATTCCTTTGCGACGGTCGGCGAGATGTCGTGCAATCCGGCCATCGGGGGGCTTGGGAAAGGCCACCTTGTCCGGGAGATCGACGCGCTGGACGGCCTGATGGGCCGCGTTGCGGACGTGGCCGGCATCCAATTCCGGCTGCTCAACCGATCGAAGGGTCCGGCGGTGCATGGTCCGAGGACGCAGGCCGACCGGAAGCTCTATCGTCAGGCCATGCAGGCGGAGATCGCCGCCATTCCGGGGCTCGATGTCGTCGAGGGCGGCGTCGAGGACCTGATCGTGGAAAACGGCAGGGTGGCGGGGGTTGTCACCGGTGATGGCCGGGCGTTGAGCGCCGGGGCGGTCGTGCTGACGACGGGCACATTCCTCAACGGTCTGATCCACATGGGCGAGCAGAAGATTCCAGCCGGACGCGCTGGGGAAGCTCCCGCCTTGAAGCTCTCCGATCGTCTTTACGCGCTGGGGCTGAAGCTCGGCCGACTGAAGACGGGCACGCCGGCGCGCCTCGATGGCACGTCGATCGATTGGTCCGGCCTCGAAATGCAGAAGGCCGACGACGATCCGGTGCCGTTCTCGTTTCTGACGACACGCATTCGGACGCCGCAGATCGCCTGCGGGATCACGTACACGACGCCGGAAACGCACGACATCATTCGCGCGAATCTGGCGCGTTCGCCCATGTTTTCAGGGCAAATCGAGAGCATCGGACCGCGCTACTGTCCGTCGATCGAGGACAAGGTCGTGCGTTTTGCCGACCGCTCGTCGCATCAGATTTTCCTCGAGCCTGAGGGGCTCGACGACGACACGATCTACCCGAATGGCGTTTCGACATCGCTGCCGGTCGAGGTGCAGGATGCGTTTCTCAGGACGATGCCGGGCCTCGCGAACGTCGTCATCAAGCGGCCGGGCTATGCGATCGAATACGACTATGTCGATCCGCGCGAACTGACGTCCGGGCTCGAAGTGAAGCGCCTGTCGAAGCTGTTTCTTGCCGGGCAGATCAACGGTACGACGGGATACGAAGAGGCCGGAGCGCAAGGATTGCTCGCAGGGATTAACGCCGCGCTAGCTGCGGGGGGCGGGCAGGAGCCATTCGTCGTCTCGCGGACCGACGGCTATCTCGGCGTCATGGTCGACGATCTCGTGACGCGCGGGGTTTCCGAGCCTTATCGGATGTTTACGTCGCGGGCTGAATTCCGGTTGAAACTCCGGGCCGACAACGCCGACCAGCGGCTCACGGGTGCGGGTGTTGCGCTGGGCTGTGTCGGGCGGGAGCGGCAGGCGCATTTCGAAGCGAAAACCAAGGCGCTTACCGACGGCCTCGGCTTGTTGAGCCAACTATCACTGACGCCGACTGAAGCGGCGCGGCATGGGCTGACGGTCAATCGGGACGGCCGGCGGCGAACGGCGTTCGATCTTTTGGCGTTTCCCGACATCTCGTTTGACCGGCTCGTGCCGATCTGGCCGGAGCTTGGCAAGCTTGCACCGCAGATCGCCGCTCAGCTGGCCGTCGATGCGCGCTACGCCGCTTATCTTCGCCGCCAGGACGAGGACGTTGCGCAGTTGAAACGGGATGAAGCGGTCAGCATTCCGGCTGACTTTGATTATTCCTCCATTCCAAGCCTTTCGGCTGAAGTTCGTCAGAAATTGGTTCAGCATCGGCCAGGGTCGATCGCGCAGGCTGGGCGGATCGAAGGCGTCACTCCGGCGGCGCTGCTGACGCTGCTGGCGCGTGTGAAGGCGGGCCGGACCCGCAAGTCCGCCTAATGGCCTCTCTCGCACGGATCGACAGTCCCGAATCGTTTCAGGCCAAGTTCGGAATTTCACGTGAAACGCTAGATCGGCTAGCGACTTATGCGCAAATTCTGACGCGCTGGCAGGCGACGATCAATCTCGTGGCGCCGAGTACGCTCGGCGACGTCTGGAACCGGCATTTCGCCGACAGTGCCCAGCTTTGGCAATTTCGGCGGCCGAACGCTCGGATTTGGCTCGACATCGGTTCCGGGGCTGGCTTTCCCGGACTTGTGCTCGCAATATTAGGTGCTGAGAACGGGGCGACTCACCATATCTTGATTGAAAGCGACGCGCGTAAAGCCGCTTTCTTGCGGGAAGTGGCCCGCGCGACCGGCATCACTGTGGACATCCTGTGCATGCGAATCGAAAATTCCGAGACTCGCGCTAAGGTAAAGCCGGTCGACTGTCTGACGGCGCGCGCACTCGCACCGCTTCCGCGTCTGCTTGAGATGTCGGCTCCGTACTTTACGTCCTCGACGCTCGGGTTGTTTCTAAAAGGCAAGGACGCAGCAGCAGAAGTCGAGCAAGCCGCGGAGAGCTGGCGGTTCGATTGCGAGCTGAAGCCGAGCATGACGGATGCGGAAGCCCGTGTTGTGTTGCTCAAAGCGTTGAAGCCCAAGAGGGAGGGGTAGTCCCGTGGCCGGGTACGTTTCAGGCGCGGGTGGCGCCAGCGCAGGTCCGCGCGTGGTGGCGATCGCCAATCAGAAGGGCGGCGTCGGTAAAACGACGACGGCCATCAATCTCGGAACCGCGCTCGCGGCGGTCGGCGAGCGCGTGCTGGTTCTCGACCTCGATTCGCAGGGCAACGCCTCGACCGGCCTCGGCATCGATCAGGAATCGCGGTTCAAGACCTCGTTCGACATTCTGACAGGCGCGGCGTCGATCCTCGACACCGTGCTGAAAACGGCGGTGCCAAATCTATTTGTCGTTCCGGCGAACAGCGATCTCGTCGGCATCGATACGGCGCTCGCGGGCGATCCGCAGACGCGGCCGTTCAAGCTGCGCGATGCGGTGACGGCGCTCGTCGGACAACAACGCAATCGCCCAGCGGACACGCATTTCAGCTACGTGCTGATCGATTGTCCGCCGTCGCTCAACGTGCTGACGCTCAACGCGATGACGGCGGCGCATGCGGTGCTCGTTCCGGTGCAATGTGAGTTCTTCGCGCTCGAAGGTATTTCGCAGCTCAAGGATTCGATCGAGCAGATCCGCGCCAGCCTCAATCCGCGATTGGAAATTCAGGGCGTCGTGCTGACGATGCATGATCAGCGCGTATCGCTGTCGCGAGAGGTCGCGGCCAACGTGCGCGCGTTCTTCGGTCCGAAGGTCTACGAGACGGTGATCCCGCGAAATACGCGCGTCGCGGAAGCGCCGTCGCACGGCAAGCCGCTGCTGCTTTATGATTACGATTGCGCCGGCAGCCAAGCCTACATTCGGCTCGCGACCGAAATTATCGAACGGGAAAAGCGGTTCAAGGCCGCGTAAGGCGAATCGAATTGTGCTTAGTGTGAAACTGAGACTTTGCGAGCAGGGGGCAGTCCGAAAATGAACTCCGTTGTACCGAAGAGCCGACTTGGCCGCGGCCTGGCCTCTTTGATCGGAGAACCGGCGCCTCTCGGACATCGTCTGCCGCCCGAAGGCGAGCAGCGCATGGTGTCGATCGCGGAAGTGAAATCGAGCCCGCTCAACCCGCGCAAGGATTTCCGCGACGAAGATTTGATGGAGCTTGCTGAGTCGATCCGCACGAAAGGTCTTGTGCAGCCGATCGTCGTCCGGCCGAACGGGATGGCGGGCGGTTATGAAATCGTCGCGGGCGAACGCCGCTGGCGCGCGGCGCAAAAGGCAGGCGTTCATACGATTCCGGTGATCATCCGTGAGCTGACGGATCGCGAGCTGCTCGAGCTTGCCATCATCGAGAACGTGCAGCGGCAGGATCTGAATGCGATTGAAGAGGCGACCGGCTACCGGGAACTCGTCGAGCGCTTCGATTACAGCCAGGAGCAGCTTTCCGAAATCATCGGTAAGAGCCGAAGTCATGTCGCCAACACGCTGCGGTTGCTGAAGCTGCCGACGGGCGTACAGTCGCTTGTGCAACGAGGGCAGCTGACGGCGGGTCATGCGCGGGCGCTGATCGGACGGGATGACGCCGAGGCGCTGGCGCAGAAGATCATCAGCGATAGTCTCAACGTTCGCGATGTCGAGGCGATGGTTCACGGGCTCGGCAGCGAGACTGGAACGCCGGGCGGCATCCGTAAGCTGCGTGACAAGGACGCCGATACCAAGGCGTTCGAGAAGGAGCTGACCGATCTCCTGGGCCTTAAGGTCGAAATCCGGAAGGGTTCGGGCGAAAGCGGCACGCTCGTCATCAAGTATGGCAACTACGACCAGCTTGACTATATCCGGCAGCGGCTCGGCGGCGGCTGAGTTTTAAGGTTTTCGCTATAATCCTACTTTCTGCCGCTTGACGTCCGGGCGGCAGATTGATGGTGTGCGGTCGCATGGCGACCAGCGCAGCGCCGCGAGATAAGAGTTCATGAGTGATACGCATACATTATCGCAACTGGCGGCGCTGATCCGTTCGCGCCGATCCGACAGTGCGGAAAAATCCTATACGGCCCAATTGCTGAATGCGGGGCCTGAGCGGTGCGCGAAGAAGTTCGGCGAAGAAGCGGTCGAGACGGTCATTGCGGCGCTGGGGTCCGATGCGTCGGCGCTGAAGGCCGAGGCCGCAGACACCCTTTATCACCTATTGGTCTTGCTTGAATCGCGCCACGTCGCCTTCGAAGATGTATTGCGCGTCCTCGAAGGGCGCATGGGCACATCCGGCATCGAGGAGAAGGCGTCACGTCCACGGAGCACACCTTGAAAGGGCGCGCCGGGTTCCAGGTGCATACGGGTTCTAAAGCGCCGGACGCCGACGCGAAGATCGAGAACAAGCCATTCTCTCCCTATCGCGTTTTCACGCGCGAGGAATGGGCGAGGCTCAGGGCCGATACGCCCATGCCCTTGCAGCCGCACGAGCTCGAGCAGCTCTCGGGCATCATCGAAGACGTTTCGGTCGAAGAGGTTGAAGCGATCTATCTGCCGCTGTCGCGGTTGCTCAATCTCTATGTGGCAGCGGCGCAGAAGCTTTATTCCGTCAGCTCGGAATTCCTCGGGCGCAAGGATACGAAGGTTCCGTTCGTGATCGGCGTTGCAGGCTCAGTTGCCGTCGGCAAGAGCACGACAGCGCGTATTCTGAAGGCGTTGCTTGCGCGGTGGCCGGATCATCCGCGCGTCGATCTGATGACGACGGATGGATTTCTTTATCCCAATGCCGAGCTTGAACGGCGTGGGCTGATGGACCGCAAGGGATTTCCCGAAAGTTTCGATACCGAGCGGCTTTTGCGGTTTCTCGGCAATATCAAATCGGGTGTCGCGCAAGTGTCGGCGCCGGTCTATTCGCACTTTCAATACGACGTGCTGCCGGGGCAGGAAATCACGATCGAGCAGCCCGATATTCTGATTATCGAAGGGCTCAATATTCTGCAGCCCGCGGAAATGCCGAAAGACGGTACGACTGTTCCGTTCGTTTCAGATTTCATCGATTTCGCGATCTATATCGATGCCGACATAGCGACGATCGAGACGTGGTACATGGCGCGATTTATGCGGTTGCGCAGCACCGCGTTTCGCGATCCCGGCGCCTATTTTCACAAGTATGCGGCGATGGCTCCCGACGAGGTGCGGCGGACGGCGCTCGGTCTCTGGCGCAACATCAATCTCAAGAATCTCGAGCAGAATATCCTGCCGACGCGGCGGCGTGCGCAGCTCATTTTGCAGAAGGGCGAAACCCACCGCGTCAAGGCGGCCCTGCTGCGCAAGCTTTGATTTTGCGTCAAGGCGCGCGGCCCAAAAAAATGGGCCGCTTGGGGTAGCGGCCCTCGGAGATATCACAGGAATAAAGGTGCAGGATAGGTCGCGATCCGTGCGTCTAGCGCGCGACGGATTGCGCGTGTTTGCCGTCGTTCGAAGAATTTGCCGATACGACGAGGTCTTTAAGCGAAGCGCGCGTGCCCAATGCGAAGACTTTGTATTTGTCGCGCAGCCGCCGGATGGCGGACGGGTCGGAATAACCCATTTGCCGGATTGCCGTCGTCGGGCGCAAATCGGGCCGAATTCTCAAGAGTTCGGCCAGCTGTGCGAGACGCTGGTTATCGTCAATGCCGGTGCCTTTCGGACGGCCGCGACGAAGTGGTGTGTGGAGCATCAGGCGAACCTCAAAACGAAGCGATTCGTTGAGTCCGACATTGCGCGCAGAATTCCGGTATTTCCAGGGAGAATAATTAATTCGCCAAATTGGACACGAAATACCCCCTAAACATTCTCCATTTGAACGGTGTTCATGTATAATGGTATATGAAATACGGGCGGAGTTGCGGTTATCCGCCCGATTCTAAAACCGCTAAATAATGCCCCGCTGATGAGCGAGTTCATTCAATGCGATTTCCGGGCGGGCGCCGATATGGCTGATAATTTCAGATGCCGCGAGACTCGCCAAGCGACCGCAAATTTCGAGGCTATATTCCTTCGAATACCCGAATAAAAATCCCGCCGCATAAAGATCGCCGGCTCCTGTCGTGTCGATCAATTCGGAAATGGGCGCGGGTGAAATTTCAACGGTGCGGCCGTCGGCGATAATAACCGATCCCTTGGCGCTGCGTGTCAAAACGGCGAGCTTCGCGTCTTTACTTGCGCTCTTCGATGCAAACTCGAATGACTCCGTTTGATATAGCGATTTGATCTCGGATTCGTTGGCGAAAAGAATATCAATGCCGGATCGAATGAGTTCAAGAAATTCGGCGCGATGACGATCGACGCAGAAACCATCCGACAATGTCAGCGCGACTTTGCGGCCGGATGTTTTCGCGGTGTGCAATGCTTTTCGAAATGCCTGTTTGGCTTGTGGTTCATCGAAGAGATAGCCTTCGAGATAGAGAATTGCGGAGTCGCGAATTGAATCGAGATTCAACTGCGATTCATCGAGGCTCGTCGAGATTCCGAGAAACGTATTCATCGTGCGCTCGCCGTCGGGCGTGACGAGAATGAGAGAGCGCGATGTCGGCGCGCCATTCGCGATCGGTGCGACATTGAATTCGACGCCGATGGAGCGAATGTCGTGCGTGAATATTTTTCCGAACTCGTCATTCGCGATGGTGCCGATGAATGCGGCCTTGCCGCCGAAAGACGCGACGCCGGCAATCGTGTTCGCAGCCGAGCCGCCGGAGATTTCGACGGCCGATCCCATCGTGGCGTAAATCTTTTTGACGTCGTCGGCTCCGACGAGGCGCATGCTGCCTTTGCTTGCACCGATGGTTGCAAGATAGGCTTCGTCGCAGCGGCCGATGATGTCGACGATCGCGTTGCCAATTCCGATGACGTCAAAGCGTGCCGCTGTCATGAAGATCCCCTGAATGAATTTGCGCGGCACTATAGAAGGGGGAGGATGTCCCGCAAGGCTGGGTTTAGCGGCGAGGGGACGCGGCGGCGGCGGCCATCGAGGCGAGGGCCAAGAGCAGGCGTTCGGCGTAAAGATCTTCGAGCCGGTTCGAAAGGCGCGCGGATTTGGCGGTTTCGGCAATCCGCCGGAGCGCCTTGTCGAGCTGCGGTCTTGGCCAGTTGCGGATCTGCCGGGCGAAGGCATCGCGCTGCTTGAAGAAGATCGGCGGACGCATGGCCTTGAGCGCATCGTCGAGACGCTGGCCTGAATCGACGTCGCTGCGGACTTTGTGAAGCTTCAGGAAGTAGCGCTGCGTCACGAGGATGATGGCCTGCGCGCTTTCGCCGGACGCGAGCGCGCGGCCAAAGTCGGTCATCGCGGTTGCCGTCTGCCCTTCGGCGGCGGCTTCCGCGATGCGTTCGAGCGCGAGGTCGGCGGCGTCGCCGACGACGCTCTCGACGTCGTCAAGCGTGATCACCTGCTTTCCGAGGCTATGCAGCGCCAGTTTCTCGATCTCGGCCCGCGACAGTGCCCGGTCGGCGCCGAGACGCGATTGCAGCAAGGCCCTGGCGTCGCCTTCGATCGTGAGCGAGAACGACGACAGGACTTCCGCAATGAGGCCAACTATGTCGGCGGCGGCGTCGGGATAGCAGGCGACGGCGAAGCAGTTTTCGGATTTCTCGAACAGGGCGCGCAGGGCGTCGTCGGTTTTGAGGTTGCCGGCTTCGACGACCAGCAGGCCTTCGAACGGGGCGCCGAGAAGCGGCTTCAGAAGCTGTGCCGAGATGCGGCGTCCGGCGATGGCGCGGACGATGCGGCGCGAGGCGAACATCGGGCGCATTTGCAATTCGGTTTCAAGGCGGCCCGAATCGTCGTCGAGTTCGGCGTCATCGAGTCTGAGGACCTCTCCTGGCGGATTTTCGCGTGCCGCGAGTGCGCGCGCCAAGACCATGGAGCGCTCGCTGACAAGTCCGGGATCGGAACCGAAGAACAGCGCGGCCGCCAATCGCGGCGGCGGCGATTTCATGAACGACTCGGCCTGATGAGCCTTGATGGCGGCCATGCGGGAAACTCGCGAATAAACGGCGCTGGCTGCGGTGCGCGATCAGGCGGTCGTCGAAAGGATCGCGAGAAGGCGCGTGCGAAGCTCTTCGCCGATCGAGGCGGCCGCCCGGTTTTCCGCGTCCTGGCGGGCTTCGACGTTAGCGAAGATCGATGTCACGCGATCGAACGAGGCACGGCCGTAGCTCTTGCCCGAGGCGACAACCGTCTTATCGCTCAGCCGGATCAGATTATACGAGGCTTCGATGCTGTAAATCTGGCCACCGGCGTTGCCGTTGACCATGACGAGCGTGGAGACGACGGACTCGCGAATTGCGATGTCCAGCCGGTATTGCGGCGTCTGGGCCTTGCCACCGCCCGTCGTCTGGAAAATCAGCTCGTTGCGAATTCTCTGACCGACACGGCCCGGGATCGGGGCGACGTCCACCGTCGCAAGTTTTTCCTGGGTCGCGGCGCCGCCGAGGGATGCCGAGCCGTAGAGCGGGCGGAAGCCGGCGCTGCCGTCGCCGCAACCGCTGAGGGCGCAGAGCATGGCGACGCCCAACGTCGATATGAGCCCGGTCCGGTATTTCAACCGGCGTGCGCCCACTCGTCCCCTCATCCCGTCAGCCAACGACATTCACGATCCTTTGCGGGACAACGATGACTTTTTTCGGGGCGCGCCCATCGAGAGCACGGACCACCGAATCCAGCTTCAAAGCTGCCGCTTCCACCTCCTCGGATTTCGCGGTGCGCGAAACCACGAGCTCGTCCCGTCGCTTACCATTTACCTGTACGGCAATGGTCACTTGATCGTCAACGAGTAGGTCCGGTTCTACGGCCGGCCATGGTTCGTTCGCGAGCAGCGTGTTGTAACCAAGCCGCGCCCAGCATTCCTCCGACAGATGCGGCATCATGGGGCCGATCATGGTCACCAGAAGGGCGCCGGCCTCGTGGGCGGCCCAGGCCAGGCCGGGCTCGCTCTTGCTTAGAACGGTCTGGAGAACATTCGAAAACTCGTGAATGTTGGCGACGGCCACATTGAAGCGCAGGGCTTCGACGGCCTTGCCGACGAGGTCGAGGGCGCGATGCCCGGCCTTGCGAAGCTCGAGAGCGTCCGGTCCGAAGGTCGCGGGCCGTTTGTCGGGCTTCTCCGGATAGGCCTCGATAATGTCGTCCATCAGACGCCAGACGCGCTGGATGAAGCGGCTGGCTCCGGCCACGCCCGCTTCCGTCCAGATGACGTCGCGCTCCGGCGGGCTGTCGGACAGCATGAACCAGCGCGCGCAGTCGGCGCCGTAATGGGCGATGATGTCGTCGGGGTCGACGAGGTTCTTTTTCGACTTCGACATCTTTTCGATGGCGCCGATGGCGGCAAGGCGTCCGGTCGCGATCTCGACGGCTTGCCGGTTGGCGCCTTCGCCCTCGAGGCGAACGTCGTTTGGTAAAAGCCAGAAGCCATCCTGAGACTTATACGTCTCGTGCGTCACCATGCCTTGCGTGAACAGCGCCGAGAACGGCTCGCGGACGTTCGACGCAAACCTCAGATGGCCGGTGTCGCACATGGCTCGCGCGAAAAAGCGCGAATAGAGCAGATGCAAAATCGCGTGCTCGATGCCGCCGATGTACTGGTCGACGGGCAGCCAGTATTTCGCCGCTTCCACGTCGACCGGGGTTTTGGCTTCCGGCGCGGTGAAGCGCACGAAGTACCAGGAAGAATCGACGAAGGTGTCCATCGTGTCGGTTTCGCGGGTCGCGTCGCCGTTGCACGTCGGGCATTTGACGTGCTTCCATGTCGGATGGCGTTCAAGCGGGTTGCCCGGCTTATCGAACGTCGCGTCCTCGGGCAGCGTTACCGGCAGGTCCTTTTCCGGAACGCCGACGACACCGCATTTCTCGCAATGGATGATGGGGATCGGGCAGCCCCAATAGCGCTGGCGCGAGATGCCCCAGTCGCGCAGCCGGAAATTGATCTTGCGCGATCCCTGCGGCCGGTTCGCAAGCTTTTGCTGCTCGAGAAGGTCGGCTACTTTCTCGAACGCGGCCTTGGTCGCCAGTCCGTCGAGAAAGCGGGAATTGATCATCGTGCCGTCGTCGGAATAGGCTTTGTTCTTGAGATCGAACGTCTCTTTGGTTTCGCCGGGCGGCAGGATGACGGGCACGACCGGCAGCTCGTAACGACGCGCGAAATCCATGTCGCGTTGATCGCCGGACGGACAGCCGAAGATGGCGCCGGTGCCGTAGTCCATCAGGATGAAGTTTGCGACGTAGACCGGCAGCACCCAGGATTTGTCGAGAGGGTGGACCGCGCGAATGCCGGTATCGAAGCCGCGCTTTTCGGCGGCCTCGATTTCGGCGACCGACGTTCCGAGGCGACGGCATTCGTCGCAGAACGCGGCGAGGTCGGGATTGTTTTCGGCAGCGGCGCGCGCGATCGGATGATCGGCGGCGACGGCCAGGAATGACGCGCCGAACAGCGTGTCTGGCCGCGTCGTATAGACTTCAAGTTCGGAGAAGCCTTTTGGCGTGGTGTCCTTGTTCAGCGCCCAGCGGACCAGCATGCCTTCCGAGCGGCCGATCCAGTTGGCCTGCATCAGGCGCACTTTTTCCGGCCAGTTGTTGAGCGTGTCGAGGTCGCTCAGCAATTCCTCGGCATAGTCGGTGATCTTGAAGAACCACTGCGTCAGCTCGCGCTGCTCGACGAGCGCGCCGGAGCGCCAGCCGCGGCCATCGATCACCTGCTCGTTGGCGAGAACGGTGTGGTCCACCGGGTCCCAATTGACCTTCGAGGACTTGCGGTAGGCGAGGCCCTTTTTCAGCAGGTCCAGGAACAGCTTCTGCTGATGGCGATAATAGTTCGGCGAGCAGGTCGCAATCTCGCGCGACCAGTCGAGCGACAGGCCCATCGATTTCAACTGGCCGCGCATCGTGTCGATGTTGGCGTAAGTCCAGGTGCCGGGGTGGACCTTACGTTCCATCGCGGCGTTTTCGGCGGGCATGCCGAACGCGTCCCAGCCCATCGGATGCAGGACGTTGAACCCCTTGGCGCGCTTGTAGCGGGCAAAGACGTCGCCCATCGCATAGTTGCGGACGTGGCCCATATGAATGCGTCCCGAGGGGTAGGGAAACATCTCAAGCACGTAGCATTTGGGCTGCTTGTGGTTCTCGGAGGCCCGGAAAATCTGGTTTTTTTCCCAGATATGCTGCCAATAACGTTCGCGATCGGGGGCGTTGTAGCGTTCGGTGGCCATGGGGCCCATTCTTTCTGGGATTTTGAATTGGTTAGCGCCGTAAAGAGCCCGAAAGGTCGAGAGGGTCAAGACGTCGGCGCGCAAGACTCACATGTCGCAAAAACTTGATTTGTGCGACATGTTGTGAGAACATGTCGGGACTCGCGACATGTCTTCTATGAAATGTCGTAATTTCTCAATTTCTGCGACGCATTGGATGCGATACGTCGTGACTGCAGACATATCCGCGCGACATGTCGGCTAAATTCGGACTTGGCGACAGATGAAAGCTTTCGACCCAGCAAGCCCCTACAATGGTTTGCCCAAGCTGCCGCCTCCTGGGGATTTGGAGACGAAGGCCGTCTTGAAGAAATGCGCATCGGTCCACGCTGCGCTCGCGGCCCTCAAAGAGCGGGGCCGGCGCATCCCCGATCAAAGCGTCCTCATCAATGCGATCCCGATCATGGAAGCCAAGGACAGCTCGGCGATCGAGAATATCGTCACGACGAGCGACGCGCTGTTTCGTGATGCCAGTCTGAAGGACGACAGCGATGCGGACCCGGCCACCAAGGAGGCGTCACGCTATCGATCGGCGTTGCAGCTCGGCTTCCAGACGCTGGCGCATCGGCCGATCACGACACGAACCGCTGTCGATATCTGCTCCGAACTCAAGGGTGTCGATCTCGATGTGCGCAGCGTTCCAGGCACGAAGCTCCGGAATATGAATACCGGCGATGTTATCTATACGCCGCCGGAGGGCGAGCTTCTGCTGCGCGAGCTGCTTGCGAATTGGGAGCGGTTCCTGAACGACGCGACGGATCTTGATCCTGTCGTGCGGATGGCCATCGGCCATTACCAGTTCGAGGCCATTCATCCCTTTATCGATGGCAACGGCCGCACGGGCCGCGTCATCAACATCCTGTTTCTCATTGAGCAGGGATTGCTCGACCTGCCCACGCTTTATCTCAGCCGGTATATTCTTGCGAACCGCTCCGACTATTACCGCCTGCTTCTCGACGTGACGACGAAACAAGCGTGGGAGCCGTGGGTTCTCTATATGCTCGATGGCATCGAGAACACCGCGCGATGGACTGCAGAAAAGATCAGCGCGATCTACGATCTCATCGATGCGACGGTTGCCTATGTCCGGGACGCGGCGCCCAAGATTTATACGCGCGAACTCGTCGACGTGATTTTCATGCAGCCCTATAGCCGCATTCAGAACGTCGTCGAACGCGGGTTGGCGCATCGGGAAAAGGCGTCGAGAGACCTGAAGCATCTCGTCGCGATCGGCGTGCTGCGCGAGATCAAGGTCGGGCGCGAGAAACTTTTTCTCAACGTTCGATATGCGGCGCTTCTCAGCGGCGACGCGAACGCGTTCGAAGCGTTCGCGAAGATCGAGCCGGTACAAATGACGCGAGAGAAGAAATAAGAACGGGCCGCACCTTGAGCGCGGCCCGTTACGAGATTTTACGTCTTAAAGACAAACATCAACAGGTATGCGCGGCCGCTCCGGCTTCGGCGACCGTCTGATCCTGAACGCCGCTGCCGCCTGAGACGCCGATGGCGCCGATGACGACGCCGTGCTTGTCCTTAAGCGGAATGCCGCCCGCGAAGATCATGACGCGGTCGTGGTTCGAAACGTGGATGCCGTAGAACTGATCGCCCGGCTGGCTGTTGTCGGCAAGCTCCTTGGTCGAGATGTTGAACGCGCGCGCCGTGAAGGCCTTGTTGATCGCGATGTTGATCGAGCCGATCCAGGCTTTGTCCATTCGGATGTGCGAAATGAGGTTGGCGCCTTCGTCGACCACCGCGATATTCATCGGCTGGCCGATCTCAATTGCCTTCTTCTCAGCGGCGTCAATGATGCGGCGGGCGTCTTCGAGTTTCAGCATGGCGGCTCCTGTTGTCGATCAATGGATGACGGTGCCCATATATGCGTTGGCTCTCCGCGCACCATTGCGACACTTGTTCTCGAAGCGGCGGTAGCGTTATGGAAGGGACAAGCAGAACAGGGACTGAGCGTGACAGACGACACCTACCATGAAAGCGCGCCCGAGAGGTTAAAGCGCGTAAGGCATGAGATCGTTGCGGCCGCCCAGACGGCGAAGCGCTCTCCCGGCGACATCGAACTGGTCGCAGTTTCAAAGACTTTCGATATCGATGCGGTGCGTCCGGTTCTTGCGGCGGGTCAACGCGTGTTCGGCGAAAATCGCGTGCAGGAAGCCGAACGCAAATGGCCGGCGCTGAAACGTGAGTTCGCGGACGTCGAATTGCATCTGATCGGCCCGCTGCAATCAAACAAGGCCAAGGAAGCGGTCGCGCTGTTCGACGTCATCCATACGATCGATCGGGAAAAGATCGCGCGCGCGATCGCGGACGAAATTTCGCGGCAGGGGCGCACGCTCAGACTTTTCGTGCAGGTGAATACGGGCGAAGAACCGCAGAAGGCCGGCGTCATGCCGCGCGAGGCGAAAACCTTCGTCGAATTTTGCCAGGGAGAGTTGAAGCTTCCGATCGTTGGGTTGATGTGCATCCCGCCGGTGGATGAAGAGCCGGCGGTGCATTTCGCGTTTCTCGCGAAGCTTGCAAAAGAGGCCGGCGTGCAAGGTCTTAGCATGGGCATGAGCAGCGATTTCGAGACGGCGATTGCCTTCGGGGCAACACATGTTCGCGTCGGAAGCGCAATTTTCGGGGGGCGGTAGCGCTTTCGCGAGATAAACACGTGTCTGTTTCCCACTGCATTTTTTGCGGCTGCCGCATCGAACTCCGGCCGTGGTGCTAGGCTTCGTCGCTGATTCGGCTGCGTATTCGGGCCGGTGCGCGATAGGGGCTCCATATGACCGCGTCTTCTCAGAAGAAAGATCCGATCGAAGCCGAGGCGAATGCGTCCGCGGCGGAAGCTGCTCGTGACGCGCGCGCGGAAATTCTGGAGCAGAGCAAGCCAAGCCAGGATGCCAAAGCGGCCGTCACAAAGCTCAAGAAAGCCGAAAAAGACGCGGTGACCGACGCGCGAAAGAAGTGGTTCGATTTCGAAGTCAATGTCTGGATCACGAACTTCAACTCGATCGAGTTCGGACCGTGGAAGCGTGAGCGCAATCGCGGCAAGTCGCGCCAGTTTACAACCGATATGGATATCTTCGCAGAGATCATCGAGAACGGCGAACGCACTGGCGTGCTCGGCTATCGCAAGGAGCTTTGGAAAGACGCGTCCGGCATGGATAAGCGGCTTGTCTTCAAGCTGTTCTCGGAGACGCTGAACTGGAAGGCGAGCATGGATATGATGCTCGGGCGTTCGATTCAGCAAACGCTCGCCGCGCGCGGGCTGCCGGTGACGACGTATTCGATCAATACCAGCGAGGACGATTATCTCGTTTATCTCGAGCGTTCGGCGAACAAATGGCCGCTGTTGCCGGAGAATTTCTCGTTCTTTCTGATGCAAGGCGGCGAGCCGAAATTCTATCGGTTCCGCCGGGACGTCATCAATCTCGGCGGCGACTACACGCTGATCGATCAGCATGGCGAGCATGTGGGCCATATCGACGGCGCTATTCTTACGATCGGCGGCAGATGGCGCTGCAAGGTGCGCGGCGATCATGCCGATCCGCGTCTTTTGCAGGTCATGAAGCTATTCACGGGCATGATCGTCTTCAATCGGCAGGCAAGGCGGCATGTGAAAGCGCTGTCGCATGACATTCGCGACGGACGTATCAAGCCCGATATCCAGCGGCAGGAAGCGGACCTCTATATGAATCCGCGGCGCATCCGCTGAGGACTGCGCTTCGCGCGGCGTCATTGCGGACAGGCGAGTGGGGCAAGGCGCTTTTTTAGCGCAACGATTTTCGGCGGGGATGCGCGGCATCGGCCCGCCGAAGTCTTTTTTAACAGCTCCGCGGCCGGCTCAATAGGTTCCCGGGACGTACATGTCGTCCGGCACAGGCTCGCGCAGATAATCGGGATTGTGCACACGTTCGGGGAGAACGATCGGGGCGCGCACGACTTCCTGATATGGGATTTGCGTCAGCAGGTGGCTGATGCAGTTGAGGCGCGCGCGCTTCTTGTCGTCGGCGTGCACGACCCACCACGGCGCCTCGGGAATATGCGTGCGCTCGAGCATCGCTTCCTTGGCTTTGGTATAGATCTCCCATCGTCGGCGCGATTCAAGGTCCATCGGCGACAGCTTCCACTGCTTGATCGGATCGTGAATGCGCATTTGGAAGCGCAAATGCTGCTCGTCGTCGGAAATCGAGAACCAGTACTTGATGAGCGTGATGCCGGAGCGCACGAGCATCTTTTCGAATTCGGGCACGGTGCGGAAAAATTCTTCGACATCGCCTTCAGAGCAAAAGCCCATGACGCGTTCGACGCCGGCGCGATTGTACCAGGAGCGATCGAAGAGGACCATTTCGCCGGCGGCGGGAAGATGCGGAACATAGCGTTGGAAATACCATTGCGAACGCTCGCGCTCGCTCGGCGCCGGCAGAGCTACGACGCGCACGACGCGCGGATTGAGGCGCTGGGTGATGCGCTTGATGACGCCGCCTTTGCCGGCCGCGTCGCGACCTTCGAAAAGCACCACGACTTTCAATTTCTGGGTGACGACCCAATCCTGCAACTTGATCAGCTCGCGCTGCAGGCGGAACAATTCCTGGAAATAGACTTTTCGGTCGAGCGCGCCTTCGTCGCTCGTCTGCTCCTTGCCGTCGATGAGCTTCTGCAGGCGATCGTCGTCGAGCTCCATTTCGAGCTCTTCGTCGAGGCTGTCGGCAATTTCAGCTTCAATGCGCGCTGCCATGCCGTCGTACTTATCGCGTTCATCAGTCATGATCTGTCCTGTGGCGGCCTTTTCGGCGATACCGGCCATAGACACGCGAACGCCGTGACAGGCTTATGACAGCGTCAGCCATTGACGTAGCACGGATTTCCCGTTCGCTTCAGACGGGCGACGGGTTGCGTTCGCTGAAACCGGACTGATGCCAATATGGGTATGGTTTCGTCGTTTCGCTTGCGGCGTCGAGCTTGGCGACCTGCTCGGGAGTCAAATTCCAACCGATGGCGCCGAGATTGTCCTTGAGCTGTTTTTCGTCGCGTGCGCCGATGATGACGCTCGAAACGGTTGGGCGCTGGAACAGCCAGTTGAGTGCGATCTGCGGAATAGACTTGCCGGTTTCCTTCGCAATCTCGTCAAGGACATCGACGATGCGGAACAGGCGTTCGTCATCGACAGGCGGTCCTTTGTCGGCGGTTTTGTGAAGGCGGCTCGTTTCGGGCAGCGGCTGGCCGCGACGGATTTTACCGGTCAAACGTCCCCAGCCGAGGGGACTCCAGACGAGTGCGCCGACGCCTTGGTCGAGCCCGAGCGGCATCAGCTCCCACTCATAATCGCGGCCAATCAGTGAATAATACGTCTGGTTGGCGACGTATCGCGGATAGCCGTAGCGGTCGGCGACGGCGAGCGATTTCATCAAATGCCAGCCGGAGAAATTGGAAACGCCGACGTAGCGGATCTTGCCCGCACGCACCAACTGGTCGAGCGTTGACAGCACTTCCTCGGGCGGTGTCATCGCATCGAAGCCGTGCAGCTCAAAAATGTCGATATGATCCGTTTGCAAGCGCTTCAACGCCTGATCGCAGGATTTCAGAAGATGAAATCGCGATGAGCCGACGTCGTTCGCGCCATCGCCGAAGCGGAATGTCGCTTTCGTTGAGATGAGAACCTTATCGCGACGGCCCTTCAGCGCTTCGCCGAGCACTTCTTCCGATACGCCGTCCGAATAAACATCGGCGGTGTCGAACATCGTGACACCTGCATCGAGGCAGAGGTCGATCATACGGCGCGCCGCCGCCACATCCGTCGATCCCCAGGCGCGGAAGAATTCGCTCGCCCCTCCGAATGTCGCCGCGCCAAAAGAAATGAGTGGAACAGTCAATCCGGATGAGCCGAGGCGGCGATATTCCATTATGGTTCCCTCATTCATGAAAATTGCGCATTTCGCGGCGTGCGAATGCGGAACATCGCCACACCACCATTCATCAAATAGGCATGTAAATTAGAAACAATTGCGATCACGGAAAGAGCAATTCCGTTCGCAATCTTCACAATTTTTTCGCTTATTGGTAGCGATCGGACGATCGGAGCACTGATTAATTCCGATTAAGCTCCGAAAAAACCGCGAGAAATATCCATACGCGTAGCAGTTGCACATGCCGACGACGATATGTCGCGCGGCGAATCCTCCCTTGTTTCCGCCGCATTACGACGCTGGATGCGCGCCGTTTGTTAAGACATGTGAGGAGAGTAACCATGCGATTGAGCTTGTTCGCAGTCGCGGCGCTGCTGGCAGTCCTTGTCGGCGTACCGTCGGTCGAGGCTCATCCGTACAAAGGCTATAATAGTCATCGGATTGAGCGGACCCACGCGAATTGGTCAGGGAAGAAGCGGTATTCGAACCGCGGCTATTCGCAACGGCGGGGCCAAAGATACGCAAGTCATTCCTACCGCGGTTCTTATGGGCGCCGCGCCTATAGCCAGCAGTCCAGAAGCGGATATCGCCAGGGTGTAACCCGGCGTTACGCACAGCGGCACACAGGCCGCCGTTACGCGTCGGCTGGAGGCGGTGGTCGGCCGCGTGCCTGGTGCGGCTGGTGGATGCGCACCCAGCTCGGGGGCGGTCCAGAATATAATCTGGCGGCCAACTGGCGGCGCTACGGCCGCTCGAGCGGTCCCCAGGTCGGCGCCGTGGTCGTCTGGCCGCATCACGTCGGCATCATCACGGGGCGCTCATCGAGCGGTCAGTGGATCGTAAAATCCGGCAACGACGGCAACGCCGTGCGCGAACGCGCGCGCTCTGTTGCGGGCGCTGTCTTCCGCGTCGGTTAATTTGAGATCGCTTTGGGCAGGCCGGGACTCGGCCTGCCCAGGCACTTCCGTTTTCGTTTCGTGGGCTCAGAGATTCGGGCTCAGAGATTGAGCTGGTAGGTGTGCGCAAGCCAGCGATAGCTTTCGGGAGCGATTTTTTCAACGAAGCCGATCGACGGGAACGGCATGTGATAGCCGATCACCGGAAGCCGATCGGTGGCGGCCATATCGAATATGCGCCGTCGCGTTTGGGCCGCTTGCGGCTTGTCGGCGTCGAAGACGCAATGCCAATCGGGACGCGTGAGTGACGCGACTTGATGGTGTGCGCAATCTCCCCACCAGAGGACAGACTTGCCTCCGCTTTCGATCATGAAGGCCAGATGTCCCGGCGTGTGGCCAAAAGCTTCGAGCGCGCGAATGCCGGTCACCACGTCATCGCCCGGCTTGATGAAGTTCATCTTCTCGACCACGGGCTTTGAATTGGCGCGGTAGACCTGCGCGAACTTTTCGAGGTCCTCGGGCAGCTTGCCTTCCGGCGTCCAGAAATCGTGCTCGATCTGGCCGATCACGTAGCGGGCGTTGGGAAAGAGCGGCTTTCCGCCTTCGATGATGCCGCCGATGTGGTCGGGGTGGCCGTGGCTCAAGGCCACGATATCGATGTCTTCGGGCCTGAAGCCTGCTGGGCCCAGTTGTGCCGCGAGCCATCCGCCATTGGGGCGCGGCACGAACCCGTTCGCGCCGTTTCCGGCGTCGAGCAGAATCAACTCTTTGCCGGTGTTGACGATCGTCGGCGAAAATCCGGGCTGGTATTTACGTTCGGGCAAGAGATTGTCACGCATCAGCGCCTGTACGTCGGGCTCGCTGGCATTGGCTCCGATGAGCGGAAATGGACCGTCGATGAAAACTTCAGAATCCGAGATCGTCGTAATCTCGAAGTCGCCGAGTTTGAACCGGTAGAATTTCGGCTGCGCCGCGCCGAGCATAGGCGCTGCGGCGTGAGCGCTTGAACTCGTTGCAAGCGCCAGCGCGGGCGCGGTGGCGAGGCTGAGACTCGCCGCGAGAAGCTGTCTGCGATCGAGGTTGAGAAAGGCTTGCTTTATCGGCTCTTGCGTATCGCTCATAGCGTGTGGCCTCCTAACCGTTCAAGAGATAGATGTGGTGTGACGTTGGAAGGTAGGCTGGGGGCGGAGGGCTGCGCTTGTATCAATCTGCTGCGCATTGCGCCGGGGAGTTGAAGCCTCTCTTGAAGCCGCTTTGGCATGTCGGGAATTCCCGCATGCTGTTTGCGGGCTGTCTCGGGCGCAATGCTCTACACAGCCACAGCACGTCGGTGCTGCTTGCCGGCCTCTACGACGACTTTGAATTGAGCGTCGGCAAAGGGCGCTGGGTCACGTGCCGGACGGCCGTTATTCGCGCAGGCACACCTTATGAATTTGATGCCGGCGGCCGGCCGCTCGCCGTCATTTACGGCGAACCGAATGTGGTGTCGGCCGAGGGCTTGGCCGTTTTAATGCGCAACGTCGACGAGCTTCCCGGCGCGGTGATCAGTCGGCACGGCGAAGTCGCGGCCCTTCGCGCGATTTATGAAGACCCCAACAGCGCGACGTGGGTTGCACCCGCCATTGCCGATCTGGTGGATTTCTCGAGTGCCCGGGCGCGTCGGCAGATTGATCCACGCGTCGCGCGGGCCATCGATCGTGTCGCCTGCCGCGAACGACTTGAGAGCGATGGTGAGGACGTGCCCTCAGTATCGACGGCCGCCTCGCAAGCACGAATTTCCACGTCGCGCTTTCAGCATGTGTTCAAGGCAGAGGTTGGCGTTTCCTATCGCCGCTACCTCGGCTGGCTCAGGATGCGCACGGCGGTCCGCGACGTCGTCGACGGTCATAACCTGACGACGGCTGCGCATGCCGCCGGATATTACGATCAGGCGCACTTTGCGCACGAGTTCCGCCGTATCTTCGGCGCACCCGCCTCGCGCAGCCTGGCCAACGTCCGGCGCTGACCACGCCGTCTGTATCTTGTTGCTGCAACTGACGCGCTGTGGATTTCCATGGCTCAATCCGAGTCGAATGCGCGGCTGCGGTAACCATATGGCAACCGGCAGGCGTCAAGGTTACTGCGGCGGCCTTTGGCATCGGTCGAGACGGAACCCGGCGTGCGCGTAAGCAGCGGAGGCGAAGTCTAGGGACGGTCCCAAAAATCGCTCGAACGCACGAGTTCCGTGCTGCGTAAAAGAAGTACGTTCGCTGAGATGTCGCTGGATACGAGAGGGATCGATCCTCGGAGACTGCTGCCGCAGTCGTTGGAGGACCGGCTTTTAGGCTGGATGGGCCGCTTCGGCGGAGCCTTCCTGCTTGCCTCGACGCTCGTGGTCTGGGCGAGCCTCGCATCCTGGTCGGTTCTCGATCCGAGCCTCACGCATACGACTACCGTTCCAGCCCGGAACTTCGGCGGGCCGGTCGGCGCGATCATTTCAGATCTCTTGTTTCAGACGCTCGGCTTCGCGGCCGTCGTGGCGCTGATCGCGCCGTTTGTCTGGAGCATCGAACTGCTTCGCACCGAGCAGGTTGCCGGCGGCCGCTCGAAGCTCGGTTTTTATCCGATTTCCATTTTGACCTTCGCGGGGGCTATTTCGGCGCTTCCCGTTTTCGATGGCTGGCCGTTGCGGCACGGCTATGGCGGTCTGCTCGGCGACTCCCTGCTGCATCTGGCAACCAAGGTCTTCAGTGTTCTGAGCGATGAACGCGCACCCGTCGCGGCAGGGCTCGTTCTTGCGGCGGCGGCTCTCCAGACCGCCGGTAAGGCAATGGGATTCGAAGCCGAAGGCATGGTTCGGGCGATCTTCAAATCGCTCGGCGCGGCGTTCCATCAAGCGATGACGAAGCCGCGCGCCGAGATCATCAGGACAGCACCGGCCGTTGCGGTGACGTCGGCGACGGGATTGTGGGCGCGCCTGCGCGGCGTGAGGGCCGACGATCAAGAGGCTTACACCTCGCTCGAGGCTTTCGGGGCGCCGGAACCGGCAGAGCCAAGTCTCAGTCATGCCCCCGACGCGTTCGGCCGTCTCGAAATCGATAGCCGCGACGATGATTTGCGGAGCGGACCGGTTGGGTTTGCGGCGCATACGCTTGCGATGCCAGCAGCGGCACCGGCTGCGCCTGTTCGCGAGCGTCATCACGCTGAGCCGTTGGTGCTTCATGAGTCGGTCCCTCATGGTGTCGAGGACGTTGCGGCCGACGACGCGATCGATCCGATCTACGCGTTTGACGACAATATCGAAGACTCGAGCCGTGCCATCGCGGCGCGCTTTGCGCCGGCATCAGCCAAGGGCCGTGTCGCGCCGTCTTCGACTTCGCCGGCGGCTCCAAAAGCGCCCGTCGCTCCGCCGCCGATGGCGCCTGAAACTATCTTGCCGCCAAAGGCCGCGGGCGGGCTGCTCGGCGGTTTCAAAAATCGCGCGGCGCCGCAATGGAAGCGTCCATCGCTCAGCGTCTTCAAGCGTCCGACCGCCGCGAAGCCAAATCCGGAGCTATCGCAGACGGTCATGCGCGGCAACGCGCGGTTGCTGGAAGACGTGCTCGCCGACTACGGCGTCAAGGGCGAGGTCAAGGATATCCGGCCGGGGCCGGTCGTGACGCTTTATGAATTCGAACCGTCGCGCGGCACGAAGTCGTCACGTATCATCGGACTTGCGGAAGACATCGCGCGCTCGATGAGTCTCGCGAGCGTGCGCGCCGCCGTCGTTCCAGGGCGCAATGCCATTGGGCTCGAATTGCCGAACGCGCGGCGCGAAACCGTTCTGCTGCGCGAGATCCTCGAAGCCGATCCGTTCAAGTCCGATGCGCTGGCGTTGCCGATCGGGCTGGGCAAATCGATTGGTGGCGAACCTGTCGTCGCCGATCTCGCGCGCATGCCGCATCTGCTCGTCGCCGGTACGACGGGCTCGGGCAAGTCGGTCGGCATCAATGCCATGGTGCTGTCGCTGCTCTATCGTCATTCGCCCGACGACTGCCGCATGCTGATGATCGATCCGAAGATGCTGGAGTTGTCGGTTTACAACGGTATTCCGCATCTTCTGGCGCCGGTCATCACCGATCCGCACAAAGCCGTCGCCGCTCTGAATTGGGCGGTGCGCGAAATGGAAGAGCGCTACAAGCAGATGGCTGCGCTTTCGGTTCGCAACATCGACGTGTTCAACAATCGCGTGCGCAATGCCAAGAAGCGCGGCGAAATCCTATCGCGGCGCGTGCAGACGGGCTTCGACACATCCGGCCAGGCGCGCTTCGAGACTCAGAAAATGGACCTCGAGCCATTGCCGCGTATCGTGGTGATCGTCGATGAATTCGCCGATCTGATGATCGTCGCGGGCAAGGAGGTCGAGGGTTCGGTCCAGCGTCTCGCGCAAATGGCGCGCGCCGCGGGCATCCATCTGATCATGGCAACGCAACGCCCGTCTGTCGACATCATCACCGGGACGATCAAGGCCAATTTCCCGACGCGCGTGTCGTTCAAGGTCACGTCGAAGATCGACAGCCGCACGATCTTGAACGAGCAGGGCGCCGAGCAACTGCTCGGGCAAGGCGACATGCTCTATTCAACGGGTGCGGGACAATGCGTGCGCGTGCACGGCGCCTACGTGTCGGATGAGGAAGTCGTCGCGTTCGCGGACGTTCTGAGGCAGGAAGGCGTGCCCAAATATGTCGATGGGATTACAGACACGCCTCCAGCTTCCGAGCCCGCGCTCGGCGGAACCGGGACCGGCGAAGAAGATCTCTATGATCGCGCCGTCGCGATCGTCATGCGGGACGGAAAAGCCTCGACGAGCTACGTCCAGCGCCGGCTTTCGATCGGTTACAACCGTGCCGCCGATCTGATCGAGCGCATGGAACGGGAAGGCCTGATTTCGCCCGCCAACGGTGTCGGCAAGCGGGACATCCTGATGTCGCGCGGAAGCGGTGCGGATGCTGCCGCGTAACATCTGAACGCACCTTTTTTATCCCGAACGCGTCATCGCGAGCGCGTCTCAGCGCTTGCGATTCCCCTGGCGAGCGCATTACCCATAGCGCGGCAACGATTCGCCTAGTTCTGGACGCAATCTTTGTCGAAACGAGTAATCTGCGATTGGAGCCCCGTGGGGCTCAGGGGCCGTGGGGGCCGCGATGGGGAGCTACATGAGGGATTTCCAGCGCCTGCTGGCTGCTGCTGCAGTTTGTTCGTTCGCATTCGGTGGCCATGCTTTCGGCCAGGACGCGGACGGACCGTCCGCCACCATCGCCAATCCGGTTGCGGCGAAGGACAAAGCCGCCGTCAAAGGCTGGACCGGGCAAGTCGAGCCTGCGAAGAACGATGGCAGCGTCGTGCTTGATGCGGAGCAGACCAAGCTGGTCAAGTTGGTCAGCGATTATTTCGGCTCCGTGCAGGGCCTTAAAGGCGCATTCGTGCAGGTCGATGCCGACAACAAGCGCATGAAGGGCAAGTTTTTCGTCAAGCGCCCCGGCCGCTTTCGTTTCGACTACGCGCTGCCCTCCAAGCAGATCATCGTTTCGGACGGCGAGAACCTCGCCATCCAGGATCTCGATTTGAACAACGAGGATCGCGTGTCGCTCGATCAGACACCGTTCCGCATGCTTTTGCGCAAGGATGTCGATCTGCTGCGGGACGCAAAGATCACGGAAGTGCAGCAGGCTGATGATCTCATCGTGCTCGGCCTGGAAGACAAAGACCCCGATGCTCCAGGCAAGATCAAACTCTATCTCGCGACCAAGCCCAGCATCGAGTTGAAAGAATGGGTAACCACGGACGCGCAGGGTCTGAACACCCGCGTCGAGCTGCTGGGACTGGAAAAAAGCAATGATCTAGATAGTAATTTGTTTAAAATTCAATCACTTGGACCGCACCGTACGACGCCAAACTGAAGATTTTCCCGGTGAATCAATGTGTTGCGCATTTGCCCGAGGCAATGCGCAACCTGTGGGTATTTGCGGCGGCTTGTTCACATTTTCGTGATCGGCTCTCGCGGCCTCTATTGAATTTCATCGCTTTGCGCTTAACTCATAAACATGCAGGTGGCGTCACCCTGTATTCGGTAGTGCCCCCCGTCTAGCCGAAGACGCCGCCTCTGGTATCGGTTTCCCTCCCGGTACCGAGCGCGTAAAAGCGCATAGCGCCCAGTCCCTCCCCCCGGGACTGGGCGCACTCTTTTGTGGCCCGTATTGTGTGGCTCATCTTGCAGGTCTTTTAGAGCTACGCAGTCATGGCACGGCGCGCGCCGGCGTTTCTTGTTTCAACGCAAGTTGCGAATTCCAAGCGGTCGCGGCTGCGGCGGAGCCCGAGAGCAACGACTCGACCGCGACAAGATCGCCAGCGAGACTATGTAGGCGCTTCAGAATAAGCGATGAAAAGTGCGTCGCGAGTTCGACGTCCTGCTGCATCAGCTCGTGCATCTTCTCACGAGAAATTCTCAGTGCTCTGACCTGATCACGTGCAACGATCGTCGAAGGGTGAGCGATTTCAATCATCATCGCCAATTCCGCGATCAACGATCCTTCAGGCAGAAATTCTTCGCGTGTTTTCTTGGGATCGACGGCGCGCCGCACGCAGGTTCCGGAGACGATCAGGATGGCTCCGTCCGCCGATCGGCCTTCGGCCGTTATGACATCGCCGTTGCGATAGACGATGCGCTCGGCATTGCGAGCGATCTCGCTGATCTGCAGGGGCTTGAGATCACGAAAAAGCGGTAATGACAGAAACGGTCTGACGAGGGCGTCGATGGCCATCGGTCCAATTCGCAGGATGAACAAATCACGATGGGACAGATATGCGACGCGCCCATGCCGCCGGGACTGGCAGCAACACCCTTTCAATACATGAAGTCCGTATCGGCCTGAACGTGGATAAGTCATCCGCGGGCACGAGACTGTGGATGGTGGAGTTGGCGCAACGGAATGCTGAGAAGCGGTTTAAGGCGCCAGCTTGTAGCCGCCGCTTTCGGTGATCAAAAGCTCGGCGTTTGACGGGTCTTTTTCGATTTTTTGGCGCAACCGATAAATGTGCGTCTCGAGGGTGTGGGTCGTGACGCCGGCGTTGTAGCCCCAGACTTCGTGTAGGAGCACATCGCGAGAAACCACTTTGTCGCCTGAACGATAAAGATATTTGAGAATCGACGTTTCCTTTTCGGTCAGGCGGATCTTGCTTCCCGACTGGTCGATCAGAAGTTTGGATGCCGGCTTGAACGTATAGGGGCCGATCGCGAAGACGGCGTCCTCGCTTTGCTCGTGCTGGCGGAGCTGGGCGCGAACTCGCGCGAGGAACACGGCAAATTTGAAGGGTTTCAAAACGTAATCGTTGGCGCCGGCATCGAGCCCCAAGATCTGATCGGCGTCGGACGTATTTCCGGTCAGCATGACGATCGGCGTCTTGTAGCCGGACCGGCGCAAGAGCTTCACGGCCTCGCGTCCGTCCATGTCCGGCAATCCCACGTCGAAGACCACGAGATCGAAACGGCCGTTGCGCGCGGCTTCCATGCCCTTGCTCGCCGTTCCGGCCTCGTACACCTCGAATTCGTCGTGCAGTACCAGCTGATCTTTTAACGATGTACGCAAATCATCATCGTCGTCGACGAGGAGGACCTTCCGGGCCGTGCTCATGGAGATTGGCTCCAGCATTATTGGACTGCCTACGAGGCGCAGAAGACTAGCATCGCGCGCTGGGGCACCATAGGCTTTGGTGACAAACAGACAAGAGGAATGGGTGGTTCCCCGATGCTGCCAGCACGGCCGATACAACGGCATCGCGCGTCGACCACGCTCATTGTCCGGGCGTTGAATGCGGCGGCGCAGCGGGGCTATCTCGAGTTCGGCCCGTATCGGATGCCATGTGTCCTCGGACGCGCCGGGGTCAAAGCACTGAAGCGTGAAGGAGACATGGCAACGCCGCGAGGAAGGTTTCGCCTGCGCAGTGTTTTTTATAATCCCGAGCGGAGCCTTCGTCCGCGAACGCGGCTACCGTTGCGTCCTCTCCGCACGGTCGACGGGTGGTGCGACAGTCCCCTCGATCGGAACTACAATCGCCGGGTTTCGCTACCTTATGGAGCCAGTGCGGAGCGCCTTTGGCGCGATGACGATCTTTACGATCTCGTCGTCGTGCTAGGCCACAATGACGCACCTCGGGTCAGACATCGCGGCAGCGCCGTTTTCATGCACGTCGCGCGGCCGGGTTTTCTCGCGACCGAGGGATGCGTCGCGTTGCGAGCTTCCGATCTCAAGCGCGTGCTTCGGGCCGTTGCGCGGCGAAGCGAGATCGTCATCGAAATCTAGCACGCGAATAAAAAAGGCTCGGACGCGAGATGCACCGAGCCAAGTTGAGCACGTCTAGGGAGACTCGTGCCCGGGAGAGGCAGGTCATCGCTCGCAGCCGTGTTGGACCGCGAGCGATGTCAATCTCAGTAGTGGTAGGCGCGTTCGCCGTGATCGGTGATGTCGAGGCCTTCGCGCTCGCGCTCTTCCGACGGACGAAGCCCGATGACAATGTCGACCAGCTTGAAGATGATCGCCGAACCGATGCCGCTCCAAAGAAGTGTCATGCTCACTGCCTTGAACTGCGCGATCATCTGCGTCGCCATATCGTAGGTTCCGGCGACCATCTCGCCGGGCTTCGATACGTAGTCGGCGATACCGGCACCGCCCCAATCGGGATTGACCAGCAGGCCGGTTGCGAGGGCGCCGATGATGCCGCCGATGCAGTGGACGCCGAAGACATCCAGGCTGTCGTCATAGCCGAGCGCACTTTTGATCGCCGAGCAGAAGAGGAAGCAGATCGGGCTGACGACGAGGCCGAGAACGATCGAACCCATCACACCGGAAAAACCGCAGGCGGGTGTGATCGCGACGAGACCCGCCACGACGCCGGACGCAAGGCCGAGAGCCGAAGGCTTACCCTTCGAGATCCACTCGACGATCATCCAGGAGAGCGCAGCCGCCGCCGTGGCGACGAAGGTGTTGATGAACACCTGCCCGGCGAACTGGTTTGCTTCAAGGCCAGATCCGACGTTGAAGCCGAACCAGCCGACCCACAGCAGGGCGGCGCCGATCATGCAGTTGACCAGCGAGTGCGGCGGCATCTGCTCCTTGCCGTAGCCGATGCGGCGGCCGAGGATGAGAGCACCGACGAGGCCCGCGATGCCGGCGTTGATGTGCACGACGGTGCCGCCGGCAAAGTCGAGGGCTCCCCATTTGAACGAGATGCCGGCATCGTTCATCACAGCGTCATAGGCGGACTGAGCCTGTGCCTTCGTGTCGGCGGTTGCCGAGGCGAGGGCCTTGGCGGCTGATGCGAATGCATCCGGACCGCCCCAGTACCAGACCATGTGCGCGATCGGGAAATAGATGAAGGTCACCCAAAGGCCCATGAACACGAGCATGGCGGAGAACTTCAGGCGCTCTGCGACGGCGCCGAGGATCAGGGCCGGTGTGATGCAGGCGAAGGTCATCTGGAAGACGATGTAGACGTATTCCGGAATGTAGACGCCGTTGGAGAATGTTCCGGCGACCGTGGTGGCATCGACGCCTTTCAAGAAGGCTTTCGAGAAGCCGCCGACGAAGTCATTCAGCGCGCCGCCATTCGTGAAGGCCAAAGAGTAGCCGTAGAACACCCAGAGCAGCGCCACGAGACAGAGCGTCGCGAACACCTGCATGAACATCGACAGCATGTTCTTGGTACGCACGAGGCCGCCGTAAAACAGCGCGAGGCCTGGAACGGTCATCAGCAGCACGAGAACGGTTGCCGTGTACATGAACGCGGTGTCGCCCTTGTTCGGCACGGGTGTCGGGGCGGCGGTCTGGGCGAGGGCTGGATCGATGAGGAGCGCGGTTGCGCCAAGGGCCGCCAAGGCCCCCGCATACCGCGCCAAGTTTCGAAACTTCATGTTGTGTGCTCCCTGATTGAAGGAAAACAAGTGCAGGTTTGAAAGTCGCCTAGAGCGCGTCTTCGTCGGCTTCGCCGGTTCGGATGCGAACCGTGTGCTCGATGGGGGAGACGAAGATTTTGCCGTCACCGATCTGGCCGGTCTTGGCGGAGCGCTGGATGGCTGCGATGGCCTTGTCCACCTGGGCGGCGGGCACGACGACTTCGATTTTGATTTTCGGCAGGAAGCTCACGGCGTACTCGGCACCGCGATAAATCTCGGTGTGGCCCTTCTGGCGCCCGTAGCCTTTGACTTCGGTGACCGTCATGCCCTGCAACGCCAGATCCGTTAATGCTGAACGGACCTCCTCGAGCTTGAACGGTTTAATGACAGCAGTAATGAGTTTCATGGGTGCGCCCCCTCCTCTCCAAACCGGATGTCCACGACCCGCTTACGGCCTACGCCGAAGCGAGATGGTGAAAGAGAGAGTCAAGACGCGTGCCAGTTTGGACGCGAGTGCTTAATCTATTGATTTTGCGGTAGAAAATTAATTTAAGCCCAGGCATCACGAGTCTTTCGGGCCATCAAGAAGCACAGAAATTGTGCACTGAATGTTGTTTGCCTGTTATTTAATCTGGAACGCTGTCTCGCGCGGTCGCATCAAGCCTTCCTGCACCGTCGACGCCACCAAGCGGCCTTGCCGATCGAAGATGGAGCCACGGCCATAGCCGCGTGCGCCGGAAGCGCTGGGGCTGTCCTGGACGTACAGCAGCCAGTCGTCGGCGCGGAACGGGCGATGGAACCACATCGCATGATCGAGGCTCGCGAGCTGGATGTCGCTGTCGAACAGGACCTTGCCGTGGGCGATCAGGGCCGTATCGAGCAGCGTGAAATCGGACGCATAGGCGAGAATGGCCTGATGCAGGTGCGGGCTGTCGGGAAGCGGGCCGTTGGCGCGCAGCCAGACGGCTTGCGCGGGCGTCTGCGGTTTGCGGCTCGCATAGCGGGAGGCATCGACGATGCGCACGTCGATTGGATGCTCGCGGTTCCAATAGTTCCGCATGTTCTCAGGCAGATTGGCCATGACGCCGCGCATCAGCTCTTGCGCGCTCGGAAGCGTGTCCGGGGGCGGCACTGTCGGCATCGTCGATTGGTGGTCGTAGCCGTCTTCGGCTTTATGAAACGAGGCGCTCATCGAGAAGATGGCGCGGCCATGCTGGATGGCGCGCACGCGCCGGGTCGTGAAGCTGCCGCCGTCGCGGATGCGCTCGACGTCGTAGATGATTTCGCGTTCGGGATCGCCGGCGAGAAGAAAATAGCCGTGAAGCGAGTGGATCGGTCGCGAGGGATCGACAGTTAATGCCGCCGCCGCGAGCGATTGGCCGAGCACGAGGCCGCCATAGACGCGTTGCCAGCCTTCACTGGAGCGCGGGCCGCGGAACAGGTTGTCCTCCAGCGGCTCGGGGGTCAGCGTCGCAATCAGGTTCGCAAGAGCCGAAGGAGCAGCGGACTTGGCTGTCATAGGAGATTTCTCGGATCGTTTGCTAAGATGCAGGCGGGCGCAGACAAACAGGCCTCGGGCGGCCTAAGGTTCTCACGCTTAGCCTGAAAAGCAAGTTGGGGTAATTGCGGCGCGATGGACGGCCGGACAACAGCACAGAAATTCGATATCGCGGTGGCGGGCGGCAGCTTTGCCGGGCTCGCTTTGGTCCGGGGGCTGGTGCAGGCGCTCGGACCCGATTTGCGGATCGCCATTATCGACCGGACGGCGCATCGCGGCGCCGCGCCGAACGATGGCAGGGCATTTGCGATCTGGGCCGGGGCGAAGGCGGTCCTCGTCAACCTCGGCGTTTGGGATGCGATTGCGTCTGAGGCTCAGCCGATGACGTCGATCGAGATTTCGGATTCGGCCTTGTCAGACGGCATCAGGCCGACGCGGCTTACGTATGATGCGCTGACGGGCGACGGCGAGCCGGCAGCCTACATGGTTCCTGCCGCGACGCTTGCTTCGGCGCTTTTCCGCTCCATCAAGGACGAGACGTCCGTCACATGGATCGCGCCTGCGGAAGCTGAAAGTTTGGTGCTCGGCAAGCACACGGCGGATGTCGCGCTTCGTGACGGTTCTCTTATCAGCGCGTCGCTCGTCGTCGCGGCGGACGGCCGGATGTCGAAACTGCGCGACGCGGCCGGGATCAAGACGCTGCGGCGCGCCTATGATCAAACCGGCGTCGTCGCGACGGTCAAATTCAGCGAGCCGCATAATGGCGTTGCGATCCAGCACTTCCTGCCGGGCGGGCCGTTCGCGATCCTGCCTCTCAAGGATAATCGTGCGTGCATCACGTGGAGCGCCGCGCGCGAGGAAGCGGCGCGCGTCATGGGGCTCGACGACGAGGGTTTTCTAGCCGAGCTCGATCTTAGGATCGGCGGCCGGTTCGGGTCGATTTCGCTCGACGGACCACGGCAGTCGTGGCCGCTCGATATCGTTATTCCGCGCGAGCTGATTGCGTCGCGTTTCGCGTTGATCGGGGACGCGGCGCATGGCGTACATCCGATCGCCGGGCAAGGCGTCAATCTTGCGTTTCGTGATGCGGCGGCACTCGTTGAGGTCGTCGCCGACGCGGCGCGCCTCGGACTCGATATCGGGTCCGGGCCGCATCTCGAAATTTATCAGCGCTGGCGGCGGTTCGACTCGATGATGTCGGCTTCGCTCTATGACGGGATCAATCGGATCTTCTCTGTCGACGGCATCGTGCTGCGCGCGGGCCGGGGGGCCGCGCTCGGGGCTCTCGATCACGTCGGAAGCATCAAGAAACTGATCGTTGCCGAAGCCGCCGGACTGACGGGAGAGCTTCCGAAGCTCGCACGCGGCGAGGCGGTTTGATTCAGCCTTGGTCCGGTTCGCCCGCCTCGGCGTCGTCGGTCTCGTCGCCGGTTGAGGGCGGCCGTCTGATAACGACGCTGCGGGTCGCGAGGTCGACCTTCGGCACCCATTGATCCTCGAACGGAATGAATTCACTTGCCCCTGCAAGCGGTTTCAATTCGAGAAGATCGCCGGCGCCGAAGTTTTGAACCGAAACGATCTCGCCGAGATGCGTGCCGTCTTCGGCGAGCGCTTTGAGACCGACCAGATCCGAATGATAGAATTCGGACGCATCCGTTTCCGGCAATTGATCGCGCGCGATGAAGAGCTTCGTGCCGCGCAAGGCTTCAGCGGCGGTGCGATCCGAAATTCCCTCGATGCGTGCGACCACGCCCTTGTCGGTCACGCGGACGATCTTGAGCGAGAACGTTTTCGCGCCCGCCGCATCGGTCAGCGGGCCATAGCTTGCGATGGCTTCGGGCGTCGCCGTATAGGTGCGCACGAGGAGATCGCCGCGAATGCCGTGCACGCCGGCGATTTCGCCGAGTAGCACGCGCTGTGACTGTTCATTTTCTGCCATCGGCTTCTGATGCCGCGCCGTGAGCGTTACGGCAAGGGGCCGAGATAGGTTATTCTTACGGCGACGGTCCGGCTGCCGACGAGAATTTTGGTGTGCTGACTTCGCGCCATTGGGTCGATCTCGCCGGAGATCGAAACGATATTCTGCATGTCGACCGTCGTTCCGCGGCGAGGTTTTGCTCGCGGCGGCGTCTCGTAGATGGCGTCGAGGAAGCCTTTGCGGACGGCGTGCTTGGCGTAAAGCCGCAGCCGCCCCTTATAGATGCGTCCCCGCGAGTCGGCTCCGAACAGCCGTCCGGAGCGGCAAACGAGAAGCACGTGGCCCTCCGAGGCGATCGGTTGTCGATGCCGGTATAATGCGATTTCGTAGAGTCCGTCCGCGTGCATGGTTCTTACGGATTTGTATCATTTCAACTTCAGCTTGCGTCGGACGTCCAAAACTCGGGCCAGTGAGATCAGCAACACAAAGCCTCCCGGGCGATTGACCGGGAGGCTTTGTAAAATACGTTGATGTTAATGGTTTAAGCGGCGTCGCCCTGGGTGCCCTCAGCGGCCTTCGCCTTTTCGGCGGCGGCGGCAGCGCGCTCCTGAGCCTTCTTCTTCGGCTTGGCTTTTTCCGGATTGTTCGAGGCGGTGCGCTTGGCCAGACCCTTTGCGTCGAGCAGGCGAAGCACGCGGTCGGTCGGCTGCGCGCCGACGCCGAGCCAATGCTTGACGCGCTCGTCTTTGAGCTTCACGCGGTTCGGATCGTCCTTCTTCAGCATCGGATCGAACGTGCCGATCTGTTCGATGTAGCGGCCGTCACGTGGGCTGACGCTCTGGGCGACGACGACGTAATAGTAGGGACGCTTCTTGGCGCCACCGCGCGAGAGGCGAATCTTTACCGACATGCTTTCGTTCTCCTATGTGTTCGAAAAGGTGCGTTTCTCAAAGGTCATCGTTTCTTTCCGGGAAGCCCCGGGAATTTCGGCATTCCACCACCCAAGCCCGGCAGACCTTTCGGAAGGCCGCTGCCGAGACCCGGCAGGCCCCCGCGCCCGAGGGCCGGCAAGGAGCCGCCCGAGGCACCGGGCACGCCCTTGGCGATCTGCTCCTTGAGATCGGCCGGGAGCTGTTCGAGGGCTTTCGGGTCGAGGTTCGCGAGTTCGGCTTGCATGGATTGGAGATCGGCCTCGGACGGACCGCCGCCGGTGCGGCCGAGGAATTTGTTCAGCATGCCGCCGTTGCGGCCCATCGTCTTCATCATGTCCGCCATTTGGCGGTGCATTTTGATGAGCTTGTTGATGTCTTCCGGCTTGGTTCCGGAACCGGCAGCGATACGGCGCTTTCTCTTGGCGTCGAGGATCTTCGGGTTGCGCCGTTCCTTCGGCGTCATCGACGAGATGATCGCACGCTGATGCACGAGGCTTTTGTCGAGGCCGGCTTCGTTGATCTGGCCCTTGATCTTGGCGACGCCGGGCAACATGCCGAGCACGCCGCCCATGCCGCCGAGTTTTTGCATCTGCTTCAATTGCTCGGAAAGATCTTCGAGGTCGAACGACCCCTTTTTCATCTTCTCGGCGATCTTCGTCGCTTTTTCGATGTCGATCGTTTGCGCCGCTTTCTCGACGAGCGAGACGACGTCGCCCATGCCGAGGATGCGGGAGGCGATGCGGCCGGGATGGAAGTCCTCGAGCGCATCCCACTTTTCGCCGACGCCGATGAGCTTGATCGGTTTGCCGGTGACGGCTCGCATCGAAAGCGCGGCGCCGCCACGGCCGTCGCCGTCGGCGCGCGTCAGCACGATGCCTGTAACGCCGATGTGGCCGTCGAAAGCTTTTGCGGTGTTGACTGCGTCCTGGCCGGTCAGCGAGTCGGCGACGAGTAGCGTTTCATGCGGACGGATCGCGGCTTTGACGTCGCGAACCTCGTCCATCAGTTCTTCGTCGACGGTGACGCGGCCGGCGGTGTCGTAAATGATGACGTCGAAACCGCCGAGCTTGGCGGCGTCTTCAGCGCGGCGCGCAATCTGCAGCGGCGTCTGTCCGGCGACAATCGGGAGCGTCGCGACACTCGTTTGCTCGCCGAGCACGCGCAGCTGTTCCTGCGCGGCGGGGCGGCGGGTGTCGAGCGACGCCATCAGAACCTTTTTGCGATCGCGGTTCGTCAGGCGATAAGCAATCTTGGCGGTCGTCGTTGTTTTGCCCGAGCCTTGCAGGCCGACCATGAGGATGCCGACCGGTGGCGCGGCGTGCAGGTCGATCGGCTGCGCGTCCGAGCCCAGCATCGCCACGAGTTCGTCGTTGACGATTTTGACGACCATCTGGCCGGGCGTCACGGAGCGCAAGACTTCGGCGCCGACGGCCTTCGCTTTCACCTTGTCGGTGAAGTCCTTGACGACATCGAGGGCGACGTCGGCTTCGAGAAGGGCGCGACGGACCTCGCGCATCGCCTCGACGACGTCGCTCTCGGTCAGAGCGCCGCGGCGGGTGAGCTTATCGAGGACGCCTGAGAGGCGATCTGAAAGCGATTGAAACATGTATTGCGCTCGCGGCTAGGGCACTTCGTTGTGGTCGTCGAAGTGATGTCGCCGCTCGTCTCCTGCAAGTCCAAACACAAACGCACCCGGGGGCGCAACGCGCTGCCGGATGTTAACCCCCCTGCCTCCCGAACCTTTTCTCAAGGAATTGGCCATGCGCAGGGCGGCGGCTCTGAGGTCAGGGCCGTCGGAATGGGGCGTGTATGAGCGAGGGGCTTACTAAAGTCAACCGGCGCGCCCTATATCCAACCTTCGGAGGCCTGCGTTTCCAATTGGGTTCGCCAGACTGGTGCGGCAAAATTGCTCGAAGCTGAAAGAGGTAGACCACGATGGATATCAAGCGAAGCGGGGCGCAGCCGTCGGCGGCGGGATCGGTGGAGTATTTCACCGGCTCGGTCCGTATCGATCCGCTGTTTCAGGCGCCAAATCCTGCCAGGGTCGCCGGGGCCAGTGTGACGTTCGAACCGGGCGCGCGGACGGCGTGGCATACCCATCCGCTTGGTCAGACCCTGATTGTCGCGGCCGGATGTGGCTGGGCCCAGCGGGACGGCGGACCGGTCGAGGAAATCCGACCCGGCGACGTCGTTTGGTTCGCTCCTGGTGAAAAGCATTGGCACGGCGCTACGGCCACGACCGGGATGACCCACTTCGCCATTCAGGAAGCGTTGGACGGGAAAGTGGTCGAGTGGTTGGAAAAGGTCAGCGACGAGCACTATCGGCGTTAATCGATGCCTGCGCGTAGCGCTGCGGTGAGCTAGAACCTGTAGCCGTATCTGACGCCGATGCGGTCGAGGCCCTCATTGTACTTCTGCGTGTAGGCGTTCGAGGTGTGCTCGAAATAGACCGAGAGGTCGTTGTGCGCGTCGATGTGGTAGCCGACCTCGAACGGAATATGGAACAGGACTCGCGATCCGAGCCATTTCATGTCGGGGTCCGATCCGGCTCCGCCGGTCTCGCCGTCATGGATGGCCGCTCCGAGCCCTAGCCCGAAGAAGACGCCGGACGGAAGGTCGCCCTGCCAGCGGGCGTCGATATAGGCGTGGCTGGTGTCGCCGCGGGTGTTGATCGTGCCGCCGACGACGGGGCGGATCGCGCCCCAGGGGAGCGCCCAGGCGGCCGCAAATTGCGCTTCGATATTGATGTCGGCGGCGTTGTGTTCGATCTGGAAGCCGCTCCAGAGATCCGGCACGTCATGGGCCAGAACACCGATTTTCAGAGCGTAAAGGAGATCGTCAGCGAACGCTGCGTTTGTCGCGCCAACGGCCAGAACCGCTGCAAAACCGCATAAGGTGGCCGTACGGATCAAAAACTGCATGATCTGGCGATTGTCCCCGAAGCCCGGCATAAGCTCTGCGCCGTTTTGTGACGGCCGACAAGCAAGCAGGCCTTGAATTTCCGAAAGGGGTGCGGCCAAGTCACAGCCGGTACGTTCAGCCCGATTTATGGGCAATCCGTTCCAGTGCCTGCCGCCGCTGTTCCTTCTTCAGATAGTGCCCCCAGGCGCGGGCCAATCTGAACACCCGTCGTTCGTAGGCGCGCTCTTCCTTGGTTAGACAGATGCAGCCGTAGCAATAACAAGGGCGGGTCCGCGCGAAGGCGATCCGGAACAGGAGGCGATTGGGCCGCTGGCGCGGGCGCGTGCGTCGGACTGAGATATGCGTCATGAGAGATCAATGGGGGACATCAAAGGCGGGCTCTGTTCACTCTTTCGGTAAATGCCGATACGCGGCGTCTTGTTCCACCCGCGAGACTATCCCTTCGGAGCGCAATCTGTTGACTAATTGTCCCTGACCCGCTGCCGAATTGTCAATTCATGCACTTCTCGCCATATAAGGCCCCATGAACCCCGCGCCCTCGCTTCCCTTCGTCAAAATGAACGGCCTCGGCAACGAGATCGTCGTTGTCGATCTGCGAAATAGCGCGAAGGTGTTCACGGGCGAGGAAGCGGCCGCGATCGCGGCGGACGGACAATCCCATTTCGACCAGATGATGGTGCTGCATCGCGCCGAGACGCCCGGCACGGAGTCGCTGGTTCGCATCTATAATGCGGACGGCTCGGAGGCGGGGGCCTGCGGGAACGGCATGCGGTGCGTCGGCTGGGTGCTGGCGAACGATCTCGGGCGAAATCAATTCAAGGTCGAGACGCAGGCGGGCGTGCTCGATACCGTCGTCAGGGATCAGACGTCGATTACGGTCGACATGGGTGAGCCGAGGTTCGGCTGGCAGGATATTCCGCTGGCGGAAGAGTTTCGCGACACGCGCGGCATCGAATTGCAGATCGGTCCGATCGACCGGCCGGTTTTGCATTCGCCGTCGGTCGTCAATGTCGGCAATCCGCACGCGATCTTCTGGGTCGACGATGTTGAAGCTTATGATCTCGCGCGCCTTGGGCCGATGCTGGAATGCCATCCGATTTTTCCGGAGCGGGCGAACATTTCGCTCGCGCATGTGACGTCGCCGCGTTCGCTTCGTCTCAAGACTTGGGAACGCGGCGCAGGGTTGACGCGCGCCTGCGGCTCGGCGGCTTGTGCTGCAGCCGTCTCGGCGGCGCGCAAGCGTCTGACGGAGCGAACCGTCGATGTGACGCTTCCCGGCGGCGTTCTGAACGTCGCCTGGGCCGACGACAATCATATCTTGATGACCGGCCCGGTCGAATTCGAATACGAGGGCGTCATCGATCTCTCGAAACTCACTCACGTGCCGGTTTAACGAGTGCACCACGCTCGGCTATAACGGCGCTTTTGCGGAAAGTGCGATCTTCGCCCGATGTCTGAACCCGAAGTCATAACGCTCGGCTGCCGGCTCAATGCGTACGAGTCCGAGGTCATGCGGCGGCATGCTCAGGACGCCGGGCTCGACGATGCGATCATCGTCAACACCTGCGCCGTCACGGGTGAAGCGGTGCGACAGGCGGCGCAGACGATCCGTCGCCTTCGTCGCGACAAGCCCAACGCGCGCATTATCGTCACGGGCTGCGCGGCGCAGACGGAAGCGCAGCGTTTCGCCGATATGCCGGAAGTCGATCATGTCGTCGGCAACGGCGAGAAGATGCAGGCGGAAACTTTCGCCGGGCTTTCCGTCGCATCGAGCGCGCGGGTGCAGGTCAACGACATCATGGCGGTGCGCGAGCAGGCCTCGCACATGATCGACGGTTTCGGATCGCGGACACGAGCTTACGTCGCGATCCAAAATGGCTGCGATCATCGCTGCACGTTCTGTATCATTCCCTTTGGACGCGGGCCGTCGCGCTCGGTGCCGGCTGGCGAGGTCGTGACGCAAGTGCGCCATCTCGTCGAGAACGGTTACGCCGAGATCGTTCTGACGGGCGTCGATATCACATCTTACGGACGCGACCTGCCGGGTATGGCGACGCTCGGCAAACTCGTGCGACAGGTGTTGAAGCACGTGCCGAACCTGGCGCGGCTCAGACTTTCGTCCATCGATCAGGTCGAAGCGGACGAAGATCTGATGATCGTTCTGGGCGAGGAAGAACGGCTGATGCCGCATTTGCATCTGTCGATGCAGGCGGGCGATGACATGACTCTCAAGCGCATGAAGCGGCGTCACAGCCGCGCCGATGCCATCGCTTTTTGCGAGCGGGCAAGAACGCTCCGGCCCGATGTCGTTTTCGGCGCCGATCTGATTGCGGGATTTCCAACAGAAACGGACGAGATGTTCGAGAATTCACTGAAAATCGTCGATGAATGCGGCTTGACCTATCTGCACGTGTTCCCGTTCTCGCCGCGCCGCGGCACGCCGGCGGCGCGGATGCCGCAAGTTCCGGGCAACATCGTCAAGGAGCGCGCCGCGGAGCTTCGGGCGAGAGGGCAGGCCGTCCTGTCATCATATCTCGCGGCACAACAGGGACGCGCCGTCGACGTGCTTCTTGAAAGCGACGGCATGGGGCGAACACCGCAGTTCGCGGAAGTCGACATGCGCGGCGGCAACGTTGCGGCAGGCGAGATCGTGCAGGCCGTCATTACGGGCGTCAGCTCCACACGCTTGATCGGCGAGGTCCGCGCGTGAGTGATCAACGCGAAAAAGGCAAAGGTTTCTTCGCGCGGCTTCTCGGCGGCTCGCAGCCTCAACCCGTGCAGGCCGAGAAGCCAATTGAAGATACGCCGACGGCTGCGTCCACACCCGCGCCCGCTGTTGTAGATGTTGCCGCGTCGGCCGCAGCTCCCGTATCCGAAGCGGCGGCCGTGGCTGTGCCGACGCCCGTGGCGGAGCCGGAGAGCCAGCCGCGGGGATGGTTTCAAAAGCTGAAGTCCGGCCTCGGCAAGACATCGGCCAAGCTCACCTCCGGCATCACCGATCTCTTTTCCAAGCGCAAGCTCGACGCGGCGACGCTCGACGATCTCGAGGACCTGCTCATCCAGGCAGACCTCGGCATCGCCACGACCGGCCGTATTACGGACGCCATCGGCAAGGGGCGGTTCGAGAAGGGCATTTCGGCGGATGAGGTTCGCGGCATTCTCGCGACCGAAGTCGAGAGAGTGCTGACACCCGTTGCGAAGCCGCTCGTGGTCGATGCGTCACGCAAGCCGCACGTCATCTTGATGGTCGGCGTCAACGGCACCGGCAAGACGACGACGATCGGCAAACTGGCGCAGAAGTTCAAGGCGGACGGCAAGTCGGTGGTGCTTGCGGCGGGCGATACGTTCCGCGCTGCCGCAATCGATCAGCTGAAAGTCTGGGGCGAGCGCACGGGGTGTCCTGTTGTCGCGCGCCACGTCGGCGAAGATGCGTCGGGCCTTGCCTTCGATGCGCTGAAGGAGGCGCAAGGCACTGGCGCCGATGTGCTTTTGCTCGATACGGCGGGGCGGTTGCAAAACAAACAAGTCTTGATGGAAGAACTTGAAAAAGTCATACGCGTTTTAAAAAAGCTCGATTCGACTGCTCCACACGATGTGATTCTCGTGCTGGACGCGACGACCGGGCAAAATGCGCTGCAGCAAGTTGAAGTTTTTCGCGACCGCGCAGGCGTTACAGGGTTGGTGATGACGAAGCTCGACGGCACCGCGCGCGGAGGCATTCTGGTCGCGATCGCCGACAAGTTCGGATTGCCCGTGCATGCAATCGGCGTCGGGGAAGGGGCTGACGATCTGCAGCCGTTCGAGGCTGCGGAGTTCGCGCACGCGATCGCCGGCACATAAACGAGGAATTGAGGTCAGGAATGACGCAAGACGCGAACGTTGGGACTGGGGTTCGGACGCGCCCGAGAAAGCGCCTCTTCCCGTTCAATGCCGAGCAGACGATCAATCTGCTGAGTGAATTCGGTCCGCTCGTCACGATGTTCGTCGTCAATGCCATTTACGGCATCAACGTCGGGACCTGGGCGCTGATCATCACGACCGGCCTCGCGATCGTCGCGATGCTCTATATGTTTCACCGGCCGCCGGTCTTTCCGCTGATCGCATCGACCGTGACGGTCGTTTTCGGGGCGCTGACGATCATCACCGGCGATCCGATGTGGGTGCAAATCAAGGTGACGATCTTCAATGCGCTGTTCGCGCTGTTCCTGGTCGGCGGGCTTTGGGTGAAGCACAACTTCTTCAAATACGTCTTCGACAAGACGTTCCATTACACCGAGGAAGGCTGGAACAAATTCACGTGGAGCTTCGCGATCTTCTTTTTGCTGACGGCGGTCGCTAACGAGTATGTCCGGCGCGTGTATCACGATGCGGAATTCTATCGAATTTTCGGCTACTCGATGAGCGGCGTGAACGTCTGGATTCTTTTCAAGGTGGCGATCGTGTTGCCCGTCTCGGGTATCTACGCTTGGGTTGTCACGCGCCTCATGCAAAAATATCGCCTGCCGGATCCGGCTCACGATTGAAGGATTGCCATGTCGGACGAGAATAAAGTCGTTGCAGCGGAAAACACGCAGGTGTTCGACCGCAAACAGCTTATCAAACTTGTCGTCGAATTCGGACCGTTGCTGGTCTTCTTCGTCACCAACAGCCGTTTCGGCATCTACACCGGCACCGGCGCCTTCATGGTGGCAACGGTCATTTCCCTGATCGCATCGTGGACGCTGCTCGGGCGGATTGCCGTTATGCCGCTGATCACCAGCGTCTTCGTCCTTGTGTTCGGCGGTCTAACGCTGTGGTTGCAAGACGACCATTTCATCAAGATTAAACCGACGATCGTGAACGGACTATTCGCGGCGATACTTATCGGCGGGCTGGCCACGGGACGACTATTTCTCAAGATTGTCTTCGGCGAAGTCATGCGGCTTTCGGAAGACGGATGGCGTATCCTGACTCTGCGCTGGGCGTTGTTCTTCGTGTTTCTGGCGGTGCTCAATGAAGTGATGTGGCGGTTCTTTTCAACCGACACCTGGGTCGCCTTCAAAGTCTTCGGAATTATGCCGATTACCTTCGTATTTGCGCTCTGCCAGATCGGGTTATTGAAGAAGTACGAAGACACAACCTCCGAGAGCAGATAGTCAGCACAAGCACTACTAAGATAATTTCGGTAAGACGTTCAGTATACGTCAGATGAAGCATTGTTTTACGATTTGTTTTCCAGTTGAAAATTATTTTTGCTGGACGCGATGCTGTCGCCCGTGGTTTAGGGCGGCTACTTAAACTTTTCAAAAACTTCTCAAACATAACGCACGCGGCCCCGAAACTTGTGTCCATCTCATGCGGCGCAACGAGGCTTGCCGTTTTCAAAAACGGGCGGAGCGTCAGGATTCGGAATGGCACGGGAACCTGCACACAACCGTCTCGAACGGTCACCCCTTCATCTCTTACACAGGGCCGGCCAAAGCGCGGCCGAGATGTTTCAGATCGAACTTGGGAGCGATGGGCTGACGCCACGGCAATATGCCGTTTTGCTCACCGTCGCCCAGAACGAGGGTCTGAACCAGACGCAGCTTGTCGAGCTGACGGGGATCGATCGTTCAACGCTCGCCGACATCATCCGGCGGATGCTCAAAAAGGGCATGCTGCAGCGGCGGCGCACACGCACCGATGCGCGCGCCTATTCCGTCAAGGTGACGGAGCAGGGGACGCGAATTCTGAAAGCGCACGATCCGCTGGCGCGGCGTGTCGACGAACGCATTCTGGCAAGTCTCGCGGCTTCGCAGCGCGAGCGCTTTCTGCAGGACTTGAATGCGATCGTGCAGGCGCTGGCCCGTCTCAAGGCCACGAAATAAAAAGGCTGGCGTTTCCGCCAGCCCGATACCGTCGCCGATCTCTTTTGCGTGCGTGGTGGCTCAAGCGGCCTTCGGCACGAGACGCTGGTGGATCAAGGTTTCGGCGATTTGCACGGCGTTGAGCGCGGCGCCTTTCAGAAGATTGTCGGACACGATCCATATCGCCAGGCCGTTTTCGACGGTCGCGTCCTCGCGGATGCGCGAGACGAATGTCGAGAACTCGCCAGCGGCTTCGACGGGTGTCACGTAGCCGCCGGGCTCGCGCTTGTCGACGACCATGATCCCCGGCGCGGAGCGGAGAATTTCGCGCGCTTCCTCTGGGCTTATCGGCTTTTCGAACTCGATGTTGACGGCTTCCGAATGGCCGACGAACACCGGCACGCGGACGCACGTCGCCGTCAGGCGGATCTTCGGGTCGAGAATCTTCTTCGTCTCGGCCAGCATCTTCCATTCCTCTTTCGTGTAGCCGTCTTCCATGAAGACGTCGATTTGAGGAATGCAGTTGAAGGCGATCTGCTTTGGAAACTTCTTTGGCGCGACTTCCTGGCCGGGGACGTACTTGCCCTTGGTCTGGTGCCAGAGCTCGTCCATCGCGTCCTTGCCGGCGCCCGAAACGGACTGGTAGGTCGAGACGATGACGCGCGTAATTTTTGCCACGTCGTGCAACGGCTTCAGCGCCACGACGAGTTGCGCCGTCGAGCAATTCGGATTGGCGATGATGTTCTTTTTTGTAAAGCCGCGCACCGCGTCGCCGTTGACCTCGGGAACGATCAGCGGCACGTCCTGGTCGTAGCGCCAGCACGAGGAGTTATCGATGACGACGGTGCCTTGCGCACCGATCCGCGGCGACCATTCTTTCGAGACGGTGGAGCCGGCCGACATCAGGCAGAAATCGATCCCCTTGAAGTCGAACGTTTCAAGATCGCGGCATTTGAGGACTTTATCGCCGAACGAGACTTCGGTGCCGACCGAGCGGCGCGACGCCAATGGGTAAAGCTCGCTGACCGGAAACTTCCGCTCGGCGAGCACATTCAGCATTTCGCGGCCCACATTGCCGGTGGCGCCAACGATGGCGACCTTGTAGCTCATCATCCATGTCCTTGAGTTTGCCGGTGCGCGAGATTGGCTCGGCCAGCGCGGCAGATGATTACACGAAAATCACATACGCGGGCGGCCGGGCAGTTTCAAGTTTGTTCGGAGTTTTCGGGCGATCGTGGCATGTTCGGGTCATATTCTGCAGGTCATTTACGAACAGCTACTTAGCAGGACGGGCCATGCGTCTCGGACAATCCGCGTTGCTTGCCGGTTTCGTCGCGACTGCGGCATATTTTTGCGTGGGGACCCTTGGGGCTGTCCCATCGCGGCCGGTGTGGCTCAACGACGGAGAAATCCTAAGCCAATTCAAGGATGGGACCGTCGACGGCCGCTATGCGAGCGGCAAGGCGTTCACGGAACGGTATGCCGCAGACGGCAGGGTTACATACCAGGAGCCCGGCATGACGCTCGCCGGGCATTGGTCGGTGACCGAAGGGACGCTCTGTACGATCTACGATGACGATGCGTCCGGCGGGTGCTATCGCATAGTGCAGGTCGATAGCAACTGTTACGAATTCTATTTCGTCTCGCGGACCGAGGCGGCGGCGCCGGGCCCGCCCGAAGGCAAGCCCGCCTGGACGGCGAGGGGCTCGTTGCAGGGCAAACCGAGCGCGTGCCGCGATCAGCCGAGCGTATGATTGAGTCTTTGATTTGCGCCTTGCGACTCCCGGGAGCCTTTCCGATTTGGAGGAAGCTCGGAAAGGCTCCAGCGCTGGCTTGTCGTGCTTCTTACCGGAAAACCGGTGCCCACTTTTCCGGAAGCACTCCCTGGGGAGCCGGCTGCAAGGCGCTGCTTATGCAGCGAGGGCTTTGAGTTCGGTTTCGATGGCCTTGCCCATCTCGCTGGTTCCAATCTTCGTCATGCCGGGCTGCATGATGTCGCCGGTGCGCAAGCCCTTGTCGAGGACGCGGGCGATCGCCTGATCGACGAGATCGGCTTCCTTGCCCATATCGAAGGAATAGCGGAGCGCCATGCCGAATGACGCGATCGTCGCGATCGGGTTGGCGAGGCCCTGGCCCGCGATATCGGGCGCGGAGCCGTGCACCGGCTCATAGAGCGCTTTGCGGCGTCCGGTCTTGGGATCGGGTGCGCCGAGGGAGGCCGACGGCAGCATGCCGAGTGAGCCGGTCATCATCGCGGCTTCATCCGACAGCACGTCGCCGAAGAGGTTGTCGGTCACAATGACGTCGAACTGCTTCGGATTGCGGATGAGCTGCATGGCGCAGTTGTCGGCTAGGATGTGCTCGAGCTTGACGTCCGGCGCATAGGACTTGTGAACGTCGGTCGCGACCTGCTTCCACAGTACGCCGGTCCGCATGACGTTGTTCTTCTCCGCCGAATGGACGAGGTTGCGGCGCTTCTTCGCGAGATCGAAGGCGACCTTGGTGATGCGCTCGATCTCATGCGTCGTGTAGATCTGCGTATCGACGGCGCGTTTTTCGCCGTTCTCGAGGGTTACGATTTCCTTCGGCTCACCGAAGTAGACGCCGCCCGTCAGCTCGCGCACGATCATGATGTCGAGGCCTTCGACAAGCTCGCGCTTCAGGCTCGATGCATCCGCCAGCGCCGGGTAGCAGATCGCGGGCCGCAGATTTGCAAACAGGTCGAGATCCTTGCGCAGGCGGAGAAGACCTGCTTCCGGGCGATGCTGGTAGGGAACGCCAGCCCACTTCGGTCCGCCGACGGCACCGAACATCACGGCGTCGGCTTTCTGGGCCTTGCTCATGGCGTCGTCGGTCACCGCGACGCCGTGGGCGTCGTAAGCCGCGCCGCCGACGAGATCGCGCTCGACGTGAAAGCGCGCCGTGTTGCTTTTGGCGTTGAAGAATGCGATCAGCCGTTCGATCTCGGCGATCGTCTCGACGCCGATCCCGTCGCCGGGCAGAAGCAAAAGCGAATGCGTGGTCATGGCGGCCGTCCTTGCAGCAAATGTCAGGGAATTCAGTCGCCGGAGTGCTAGCGTTCCGGACGCCGGGGAGCAAGCACTCCGCCGCAAAAAGGCACTTTGGCGCAGAATAGGCCGGGTTAACGGCCCATCGTTATTGCCGGATTGCCAGGCGCCGCTCTCAACCCGCGAATGGCAAGGGGAAGGCGAGCGTAAAGCCCCCGGCCGTTGCCACGATTCCGAGTGCGCCGAGGACGAAGCTTGAGACCAGGACTAAATTTCCGCCGGAAATGATCGCGACGGACGCGAGGACGATCGCGATCTGCAGCAGAGCTTGGCCATAGTCAAAGTACGGCCCGCGCTGCAAGGATTGATCGCGTTGCGCTTCGAGCGATTTGCCCTTGTTGAACAGTTCGTCGAGTCCCTCTCCGCCTTTAGGATCGCTCGTCAGTAGCTTGTCCTGCTCCTTGTAGCCGGCGATCTTTTCTTCGATCGATTTTCTTGCGTCGTCCGGCATCGCGGGCGTCGACTTCAGCATCACGTCGAACTCGTCGGCATGTAATCGCAACGCCTGGCGGCGTGCGTTCTTCGCCTGGAAGAAAGCCCAGACGTTCGATGCGGCGATGTTCTGCTGAGTTGCGTCCTGCTGGGCGTTGCTGCCGCCGAGACTGCAGATCGCAAGGATAACGGCGAGGATTGCGATGTAGACGCCGAGCAGCTTGTCGCGGCCCTTTGAGTTCTCGCGATCGGCGTTCCGTCCGAGTTCTTCAAACGCCATGTCTACCCCCGATATACCCCTGAATAGGTGTCAGATGATGCGATCTTCCGGAGGCGCCGCAAGGGATCGCGCAGGCAAAAGGTCCTTGCGATCAATGGCCCGGCCATCGGCTCCGAGGCGATAAAGAATTGGCGCGCCGGTCGCAAGCTCGCGCTGCAGGATTTCGTCGCCGCTGAGCCCTTCGAGGATCATGATGAGGGAGCGCAGCGAATTGCCGTGCGCAACGATCATGACGTTTTTGCTCTGCGTGATCTGCGGCCAGATCGCGCTATCGTAATACGGTCTGACGCGCTCCAGCGTATCTTTCAGGCTTTCTCCGCCAGGGGGCGGGATATCGTAGGAGCGCCGCCAGTCGCGGACTTGCGACTCGCCCCATTTCTTGCGTGCTTCGTCCTTGTTGAGGCCGGACAGCTCGCCATAATCACGTTCGTTTAGGGCGGCGTCGCGCACGATCGGGACATCGGGCTGATTGAGTTCGGCGAGGATGATGTCGAGCGTGTGCTGGGCGCGTTTCAAGACGCTCGTGAAGGCGATATCGAACTTGGCGCCGTTATCACGGATCATGCGGCCGGCGACGCGGGCTTCGATCACGCCCTTCTCGGTCAGGTCGGGATTGCGCCAGCCGGTAAAAAGATTGAGCCGGTTCCATTCGCTCTCCCCGTGGCGCACGAGCACGAGAATATTATCTGTCAGCGCGTCTGTCATAGCCTCGTCGATGCGGTTGCGGTGATGCGGTGGTCAAGCGTTCAGGAAATACCGAGCACGTCGGTCATGGCATAGAGCCCGGGAGGCTTGTCCTTGCTCCAGAGTGCGGCTTTGACCGCGCCTCGCGCAAATATTCCGCGGTCGGCGGCTCGGTGGGTCAGTTCGATGCGTTCGCCATCGCCCGCGAATATCACCGTGTGATCGCCGACGACGGTGCCGCCGCGAAGCGTGGCAAAGCCGATGTCTCCCGTGTGTCGTGCTCCCGTATGTCCGTCGCGGGCGCGTACGGAATGTTCGTCGAGTTCGATGCTTCGGCCCATGGCTGCCGCATCTCCGAGCATCAATGCCGTGCCGGATGGCGCATCGATCTTCATGCGGTGATGCATTTCAACAATTTCGATGTCGAAGTCGTTCCCGAGCGCGGCGGCGATTTGGCGCGTCAGCGCGACGAGCAAATTCACGCCGAGACTCATGTTTCCGGCTTTGACGATTGCAATCTTGGTTGCGGCCTCTGCTATGGCGGCTTCCGCGTCCTTGTCGAAGCCGGTCGTTCCGATGATGTGAGCGGTTCCCGATTGCGCGGCAAGATGCGCGAATTCGACCGTCGCTTTCGGCACCGTGAAATCGACGATCGCGTCGGCGGCCGCGATGACGGCCGCGACGTCGCTTGAAACGGCGATGCCGAGATGTTCAAGGCCTGCGAGTTCGCCGATGTCCTTGCCGAGTGCAGGAGAGCCCGCGGGCTCCGTTGCGCCGCTGATCCTGGCCTCGGGCTCGGCGGCGATCGCGGCGATCAGCTGACGGCCCATGCGGCCCGCTGCGCCCATGACTGCGATCTTCATCTCGTCTCCTAGCAGGTTCGTGAACCGCCACCCCGCGCGGCCGGATATAGCAATGCCGCCAGCATAGAGGAAGGGCGCAGAGGCGGGAAATCGCCGCGCCTCTTGGCATGGTCAACGATAATCGCCGCTGAAATCCGTTGAATTCAGCCTTGGGCGCGCTTCAGCGCCTCGATGATCAGGGCCTTGGCTTCGTCGGCGTGACCCCAATGATCGATCTTGGACCATTTGTTGGGTTCGAGGTCTTTGTAGTGGGCGAAGAAATGCTCGATCTGATCGACCGAGATCTGGGGCAGGTCGGTGTAGGTCTTCACCGTGTCGTAGCGCTTCGTCAGTTTGACGGAGGGAACCGCGATGATCTTTTCGTCACCGCCGCCGTCATCTTCCATCACCAGCACGCCGACCGGACGGCAGTTGATGATTGCGCCGGGCACGATCGCGCGGGTGTTGCAGACGAGGACGTCGATCGGATCGCCGTCGCGCGACAGGGTGTGCGGAACGAAGCCGTAGTTTCCGGGATAGCGCATCGGCGTGTAGAGGAAGCGGTCGACGACAAGCGCGCCCGACGCCTTGTCCATCTCGTATTTGATGGGTTCGCCGCCGACGGGAACTTCGATGACGACGTTGATGTCTTCCGGCGGCGTGTTGCCGGGCTTGATTGCGTCAAGACGCATGGGCGACCTTCCGATTGGAACAGGACTAAAGAGGACTACTTTTGGCGCGAAAGAGCGGTCGAGACAACGCCGCTAAGGTCGAATGGGCTGGCAAAAATAAAGATACCGGGCGGGATGCCCTATCACCACTCGTAGGCGATCCGTGCATTAACTGAATTGCCGAACCGGACGCAGGCCTTGCGTGTCGGCCGGCCGCCGCAGCGAAGGTAGAATGCGCGTGCCCGTTCGTTCTCGGTGAGCGCCCAGACAATGAGCCGTTCGAGCCCAAGGCGATCGAGCGTCGCCCGGCACGCCTCGAACAGATATTCGCCGATGCCGATGCCCTGATAGACGGGCGCCAGATACAGCTCATAGATTTCGCCCGTATCACGGCGTCCACCGCGGGCGCGTCCACAGGTGGCGTAACCGGCGATATGTTCGCCATGTTCGATCACGAGCAGATTGTGTTCAGCGGCAATCGCGCGCCGCCACCACGTTGCATCCCGGCGCTGGATCTCATGTTCGAGATGTTGCGCCGGCAGAATGCCGGTATAGGCAAGACGCCAGGACTCGCGGAAAATACGTGCCAGCGCCGGAGCGTCGCTCGGACGGGCATTACGCACAGTCACTTCAAGACGCTGGTTCAACATGCGGGCAGTTTAGCGCGGCGCGGAGAAAAACGCATCAGCGTCTGTTTGGGAATTGCAAATAAAAAGCGCGAGGCTCTCGCCTCGCGCTCATGCGTATCAAAAGTGCCCCGATATTGCCGCCTTAAATAAAGGCAGCCGTCGATCAGCCGACGTTCTTGAACTGGTCGAAAGACTTCGTCGTGGCGGCGCCAACCGTCTCGAGAGCCTGCTTCGTCACCTTGTTCGAAAGCTCGAACAGCTCTTTCGACTGCGAACCGGCGACTGCGAGCTGCTGCTGCCAGTAGTTGGCCTGCAAGCGTGCGATTTCCGGGAACGTGCGCGCGCGGGCAATCGCCTGAGCGGCTTCGAAAGCTGCCTCGGTGTTGGCGAGGGTGTTGGCGACGATCTTCTCGCCGATCGACTTTGCGCCGGCCTGAGTCGTCAGAAGCACTTCCTCGGCAACCTTGGCGTTGTCTTTCGCGAGGGATGCAAACTTGTGATAGGCATCGCGCGACTTCGCGATAGCGTCTTCAGCGAATGCCGAG
>Ga0172380_10000155_pt1 | contig 146593 bp, 139 predicted proteins | sample Leawe162metaG_FD_119747 | JGI IMG/M metagenome (GOLD analysis project Ga0172380, IMG submission 119747) | Leachate microbial communities from a municipal landfill in Southern Ontario, Canada - Leachate well 162 metaG | ecosystem: Engineered > Solid waste > Landfill > Unclassified | place...
CATGGGCAACGTGCAAAAATGGCAGCGGGTGGTAAGGGTGGTTTAGGTAATGTGCATTTTAAGTCAAGCTTAAACCGTGCGCCGCGTCAATGTACAAAGGGCGACCTAGGTGAGGAGTTTGAGCTTTATTTAGAACTTAAAGTGTTGGCCGATGTGGGCTTGCTGGGTATGCCTAATGCGGGTAAATCGACATTTATCCGATCAGTTTCAGCGGCAAAACCAAAAGTGGCTGATTATCCATTTACCACGTTGCATCCCAATTTAGGTGTGGTGCGAGTGGATGCAGAGCGTAGCTTTGTTATTGCCGATATCCCCGGCATTATTGAAGGCGCGGCTGAAGGTGCTGGGCTTGGGCATCAATTTTTACGGCATCTGCAACGCACTTCTTTGTTGCTGCATTTGGTGGATATTGCTCCGTTTGATGAAGCTGTTGACCCAGTGCATGAGGCTAAAGCCATTGTTGAGGAGCTTAGGAAGTACGATGAGGCGCTTTATGATAAGCCGCGCTGGCTGGTGTTGAATAAAATTGATATGTTGCCAGATGCACAACAAGTCGTAGAGAAGTTTGTAAAAGACTATGGCTGGAAAGGCCGTGTATTTGCGATTTCAGCAATCAGCGGTATTGGCTGCAAAGAGCTTACTTACGCGATTATGCAGCACATTGAAGAAAACAAACATTTAGAAGAAGATGCGCTAAAAGATAGCGGCTTAATCAATGAGCGTGCAGCTACCCCAGCGGTGGATAATCAAGAAGTTTAGTATGAAATCGCCTGAATTTAAATCTTTGGTGCTGGATGCAAAAGTCATTGTGGTTAAAGTGGGCTCTAGCTTGGTCACCAATGATGGCAACGGTTTAGATCAAACAGCAATTGCCGCGTGGGCGGCGCAAGTTGCAATACTGGCGCAGCAGGGCAGGCAAATAGTCTTGGTTTCAAGCGGGGCAGTGGCTGAAGGCATGCAGCGTTTAGGCTGGAAAAAACGCCCAACAGCCGTGAATGAATTGCAGGCCGCAGCAGCTGTCGGGCAAATGGGTTTGGTTCAAATGTACGAAAGCTGCTTCAGTCAGCATCACTTGCATACTGCGCAAGTGTTGCTGACGCATGATGATTTGGCCGATAGAAAGCGCTATCTAAATGCACGTAGCACGTTGCGCACTTTGTTGGATATGAAGGTAATTCCGATCATCAATGAAAACGATACTGTGGTTACCGACGAAATTCGTTTTGGTGATAATGATACTTTGGCTTCACTGGTGGCAAATTTGATTGAGGCGGATGCGTTGGTGATTTTAACTGATCAGCAAGGCTTGTATTCTGCCGATCCACGCAAAGACCCAGACGCGACTTTTATTCAACACGCGACAGCTGGGGGCTTGGCTTTGGAGCAAATGGCTGGTGGCGCAGGCAGTAGCGTTGGTACCGGCGGCATGCTTACAAAGATACTAGCCGCAAAGCGTGCCGCACGCAGTGGCGCACATACGGTTATTGCATCGGGTCGTGAAGTTGACGTATTAGTCCGTTTAAGTGCTGGTGAGGTCATTGGTACGCATCTACAAGCGACACAGATGAAAACAGCCGCTCGTAAACAATGGCTTGCAGATCATTTACGCATGACAGGTAAATTAGTGCTAGATGCTGGTGCTGTTAAAGTGTTGAAATCTGAAGGTAAAAGCTTACTGCCGATAGGCGTAACTGCAGTAGAGGGTTATTTTGAGCGTGGTGATATGGTGGCTTGTGTTGATGCGCAAGGTGCGGAAATAGCGCGTGGCTTGGTGAATTATTCAGCGAGTGAGGCGGCAAGAATTATGCGCAAACCTAGCCACGAGATCGAGGCTATATTAGGTTACATGGATGAGGTGGAATTAATCCACCGTGATAGTTTAGTTTTATTGTAAAACAATTGCTGTAAAGGGAAAAATATGGCAAACACCAAACCATTAGTAGCGATTATCATGGGTTCAGATAGCGATTGGCCTGTCATGAAAAATGCAGCACAAATGTTGGCCGACTTTGGTGTGGCTTATGAAGCTAAAGTCGTTTCGGCACATCGTACTCCCGATTTAATGTTTCAATTTGCCGAAACTGCGGCAGCAAATGGCATTCAAGTCATTATTGCAGGTGCGGGCGGTGCTGCACATTTGCCAGGCATGGTGGCGGCTAAAACGACCCTGCCGGTATTAGGTGTGCCAGTGCCTTCTAAGCACTTGCAAGGGCAGGACTCCTTGCTATCAATCGTGCAAATGCCAAAAGGTATTCCAGTGGCTACTTTTGCGATTGGGGATGCTGGTGCTGCAAATGCAGGCTTATTTGCGGTGGCTATACTTGCTAATCATGATGTAGATTTAGCTAATAAACTTGCTGATTTTCGTAACAAGCAAGCTGAAAAAGTACAAAATATGGCGTTGAGTGACCAACCTTGAAGTTGGTAGATTTTATTAGTTGATAATCGTTAGTACAAAAACTTAAATTTAATAGCAGTTAATATATGAGCCAAAACTTAGAACAACCTTCGGCAATTTTGCCACCAGCAATGCTGGGTATGTTAGGCGGCGGCCAGTTGGGCCGTTTTTTTGTGATTGCTGCCCATGAAATGGGCTATAAAGTCACCGTATTAGACCCAGATGAAAATAGCCCCGCAGGTAAAATTGCTGATGTACATATTTGTGCAAAATATGACGATGCCGCTGCACTAAAGCAAATGGCGGAGAGCTGTGAAGCCGTCACTACTGAATTTGAAAATGTACCAGCAGCAACATTAGAAACTTTGGCTAAAGGCACAACGGTACGCCCGTCGGCGCAAAGTGTTGCCATTGCCCAGCATCGCGTAAGTGAAAAAAACTTTTTAAAACAAGCCGGCTTGCCTGTAGCACCCTATGCGGTGATTAACACTGAGGCTGATTTACCTTTAGATGATAGTGATATTTACCCGGCAATTCTTAAAGTCGCCAGATTTGGATATGACGGTAAAGGTCAGGCGCGCGTGGCTAATTTAACTGAGGCCAAACAAGCTTTTGCTGAATTTTCTCAGGAAGAGTGCGTGCTGGAAAAAATGCTGAAACTCGATTATGAAGTTTCAGTGGTATTGGCACGTGGGGTGAATGGTCATGTAGCTACATTCCCAACAACAGAAAATAGTCATCTTAACGGTATTTTGGATGTTTCTATTGTGCCGGCTCGAGGTAGTGATGCTGTGAGCCATCAAGCGCAAAAGCTCGCTATTAGTGTGGCAGAGAAATTGGAGTATACCGGTGTATTAGGTGTGGAGTTTTTTGTCTGCAATGGCGAGTTACTGGTGAATGAAATTGCGCCGCGCCCGCATAATTCTGGACATTACACGATAGACGCTTGTATCACCAGCCAATTTGAACAGCAAGTGCGCGTAATGACAGGCTTGCCGTTGGGTAGCAGTCGTCAGCATAGCCCTGCCGTAATGGTGAATCTGTTGGGTGATATTTGGCCCGATAACGGCGCATTGCAAACTGAACCCGCATGGCAGTTTGCATTAGGTAACCCGCAACTTAAATTGCATTTGTACGGCAAACAGGCGGCGCGGGCAGGCAGAAAAATGGGGCATTACACTATCGTTAACGTAAGTCGCGACGAGGCAATCAAGCTGGCAATGCAGGTGCGGTCGGACTTGAATATAGGGAGTTAGTCGCGTTAAGGTCGTGAGCAACTGGAAAATTTAACGGAATTTTCTAGAGTGCCAAGCGTTTGAATGTAAGTAGCAATAAAAAAGCCGAATATAAATTCGGCTTTTTTATTGCTATGAAAGCAAAACGCTATCTAAATAACAATTAAGCCATTGCCTTAATTGCTGCGTTTAAACGGCTTTTATGACGTGATGCTTTGTTTTTGTGAATGATTTGTTTGTCCGCAATGCGGTCAATGATGCTTACGTTTTCACTGTAAGCAGCAGTAGCTGCGGCTTTGTCGCCAGCTTCTACAGCTTTAATAATTTTTTTAATTGCTGTACGCAAAGTAGAGCGCAAACTTGCATTGTGAGCACGTTGCTTAACTGCTTGACGAGCACGTTTTCTTGCCTGTGCGGTATTTGCCATCTGTTTTTTCCTAAAAGTTGCCTAAAAGCTATTCAAAATACTAAGCCCGCTATACTAACTATTTTATAAAACTATTGCAAGTTAAAATAACGCAAATATCATCAGCAATTACTACGTGATGACACGTGGCATGTTAAAATCACGCAAATATTTTCATATACTCTGCTGTCTTTCATTCACACACATTATAACGATAAAGCATGAATTTACTCAAAGCGCTGGCTAAAGTCGGCAGTATGACTTTTGTGTCGCGTATTTTAGGGTTTGTACGCGACACATTGATCGCGCGCGTGTTCGGTGCCGGCATGTTGAGCGATGCGTTTATTGTTGCGTTTAAAATCCCAAACCTGTTGCGTCGAGTTTCAGCCGAGGGTGCATTTAGTCAGGCGTTTGTACCTATTTTGGGTGAGTATAAAAGTCAGCGTGGTTTTGATGAGACGCATGTCCTGATCAACCGCGTCGCTACCTGGATGGGTATTATTTTAGTCGTAGTCACTTTGTTGGGTATGTTGGCTGCACCTTGGATTGTGACCTTAATTGCCCCGGGCTTTAGGACTGATGCTGTAAAAATGCAGCTGACGGTTGAATTGCTCCGTATTACGTTCCCCTATATTTTCTTTATCTCGCTGGTTTCGATGGCGGGCGGGGTGCTCAATACTTATAACAAGTTTGGTATTCCGGCGTTTACCCCGGTGTGGCTCAATGTCTCGATGATCGCTTCTGTATTGTTTTTTGCAGATTATTTTGATGAGCCGATTAAAGTGTTGGCGTGGGCAGTGTTTATCGGCGGTTTTTTACAACTCGCTTTTCAGGTACCGTTCTTAAGGCAAATTGGCTTGCTGCCCAAGTTTGACTTTAAGCGTGATGATGAAGGCGTATGGCGTATATTAAAATTGATGGGACCCGCTGTACTCGGTGTGTCGGTAGCGCAGATTTCATTGATTCTTAACACAATATTCGCCTCATTTTTAATAACAGGTAGTGTGAGCTGGCTGTATTATGCTGATCGTTTGATGGAGTTTCCTACCGGGGTGCTAGGCGTGGCGTTAGGGACTATTTTGCTACCAAGTTTATCCAAGGCTTATGCAGGTAAAGATGATAGTGAATACTCACAACTGTTGGATTGGGGATTACGCCTAACGTTTATTTTGGCGGCACCTGCGGCGGTGGCGTTAGCTGTGCTGGCAACCCCTTTGGTGACGGCGTTGTTTTATTATGGAAAGTTCACGCCTTTGGACGTTGCCATGACGCAGCAAGCCTTGATTGCTTATAGTATCGGTTTGCTCGGGTTGATTCTGGTTAAAATTTTAGCTCCTGGTTTTTACGCACGGCAAAACATTAAAACCCCCGTTAAAATCGCAATATTCACGCTAGTGATAACACAAGTGATGAACGTGCTGTTTGTGTTTGTTTTAGATTTACGTCATGTAGGTTTGGCGTTGGCAATTGGCTTAGGCGCGTGTCTTAATGCCGGACTACTTTACTATCATTTGCGACAAGCTGGTATTTTTAAGCCACAATCAGGGTGGATGTTATTTTTATTTAAACTATTGGTAGCGCTTGTTGTGATGGGCAGCGTGCTCTTCTTGGCGATGGGCGATGCAAAAGCTTGGCTGGAATTTACTTTAATCAAACGTTTAATGTATATGAGCGGCTTGGTGGCATTAGGTGCTGTCAGTTATTTTTCTACGTTGATGCTGTTGGGTTTTAGGCCGCGCGATTATATACGTCGGGTGAATCGTTAAATGCAGGTGTTCAGGCATATTCAAGATGGCTTGCAGCCGCCATGCGCATTAGCGATAGGTAATTTTGATGGCATGCATTCAGGGCATCAAGCCTTGATAAATCAATTGATACAAACTGCAGAGGCGCTTAATTTAACTGCCGCTGTGATGACATTTGAACCGCATCCACGTGAGTTTTTTACACCAGAGAGTGCGCCGGCCAGGTTATGTTCCTTGCGTGAGAAACTGGAGTATTTTGCAAAAGCAGGTGTTGAGCGCGTGTATGTGTGTCGCTTTAATCTGCGTTTTGCCAAAGTGACAGCGGGGGAATTTATGCAGACTATTTTGCGTGAGTCTTTGCATGCAGAAGCGATTTTGGTCGGTGAGGATTTTCACTTTGGGGCGATGCGTGCGGGTTCTGTCGTTGATTTTGTAGAAAAGAAGTTTAATTTAATTAGTTTGCCACATGTGAGTTTGGCTAATGCGCGCGTATCTAGTACGCGTGTACGTTCAGCCTTGGCCGCTGGAAATTTGCAAGAGGCAGCATTGCTGCTGGGCAGGCCATATAGCATAAGCGGCAAGGTGGTGCACGGCGCAAAGCGCGGACGGCAGCTTGGTTTTCCTACCGCCAATGTACATATGCGTCACGAGCGACCTGCACTCACTGGCGTATATGCAGTAAAATTAGAAGGTTTGAATGCAGTGGCAAATTTAGGGGTACGTCCAACAATTGCGGGTGTGCCTAAGCTGTCATTAGAAGTGCATGTGCTGGACTTTAATGAAGATTTATATGGCAAGCATGTGCATGTGGAATTTTTGCACAAAATACGTGATGAAATGAAGTTTGAGAGTTTGGATGCGTTAAAAGCGCAGATTGCGGCTGATGTAGTCGCTGCGCGGGATTTTTTTAATACCGTCATCCCCGCCTAGGTGGAAAAGACGAAGATAAATAGTGAGATTTTTGAATGACCGAAGCAAATAAAGATTCAAAATACAAATTAAACCTGCCTGAAACTACGTTTCCTATGCGGGGCGACCTAGCTAAGCGTGAGCCTGCATGGTTAAAACAATGGACAGATACGCAGCTTTACCAGCGTATTCGCGTCTCACGAAAAGGTGCCAAGAAATTTATACTGCATGATGGCCCGCCTTATGCCAATGGCGATATTCACATCGGCCATGCGGTGAATAAAATTTTAAAAGACATGATTGTTAAGTCAAAAACCATGTCAGGTTTTGATGCGCCTTATGTACCTGGCTGGGATTGCCACGGTTTGCCAATTGAGTTAGTGGTAGAAAAAAATCACGGTAAAAATATAGATCCCGCTAAGTTTCGTGAACTTTGCCGTGAATATGCCAAAGAACAAGTTGAGCGCCAGAAAAAAGACTTCATTCGTTTAGGGGTGTTGGGCGATTGGGATCACCCATATTTGACGATGGATTTTAAAACCGAAGCCGACATCATGCGTGCTTTGGGGGAGATTTATAAAAACGGCTATTTGTATCAGGGCAGCAAGCCGGTGCATTGGTGTGTCGATTGCGGATCGGCATTGGCTGAGGCCGAGGTTGAATATGAAGATGTGAACTCGCCCGCGATTGATGTGGGTTTTAAGGTGGTGGATAACGCGACTTTGAGTAAGGCGTTGAAGTTAAATCACGTTATTGAGGGTGATGTATATGCAGTTATCTGGACTACAACACCTTGGACATTGCCTGCTAACCAAGCAGTGAGTGTTAATGCTGATTTAGATTATTTGTTGATTAAGTTGCAAGATGGTGAACACGAAAATAAATTTTTAATTGTTGCTGAGGCACTATTGCCAAGTTTTAAAGATAGGCTAAAAAGCGAGTCTGCTAACTTTTTTGAGGTTTTTAAAGGAAGTGAGCTTGCTGGTCTTTTATTACAACACCCATTTGATAATCGCCAAGTGCCTATCATCTGCGGTGACCACGTCACAACCGATGCCGGTACTGGCTTGGTGCATACGGCCGCAGCGCATGGTAACGACGACTGGCTAGTAATGCGCGCTAACTTCCCCAATGAAAAACCACGCGTTTTAATGGGTGGTGATGGCAAGTTCTTTAATAGTGACTTGGTTGAGTTTGAAGCGATTCGCGGTTTAGACAGAAAAGATGCCAACAAGGTGATTTTAGCTGCCATGACAGAAAGTGGTGCTTTGCTCGCAAGTGCGCGCTTGAATCATAGCTTCCCGCACTGTTGGCGCCATAAAACGCCATTGATGCAGTTGGCTACCCATCAATGGTTCATTGGTATGAATGCACAGGACGCTGCTGGTGCAAGCTTGCGAGAACATGCCAATAAAGCCGTGGATGAAACTGAATTTTTCCCGGCTTGGGGTCGTGCGCGTTTAGAAGCCATGATTAAAAATCGTCCTGACTGGTGTGTGTCACGCCAACGTAACTGGGGCGTGCCTATGCCTTTCTTCGTGCATAAAGAAACAGGTGAGCCGCATCCGCAAACGATGGCATTGTTGGAGCGCGCAGCTTTATTGGTAGAAGCGCAAGGCGTTGAAGCCTGGTTCAGTTTAGATGGTGATGCTTATTTAGCGCAATATGCACCAGAAAATGCGGATGATTACAAAAAGGTGACCTACACGCTAGATGTTTGGTTTGATTCTGGCGCAACGCATGCAGCCGTGCTCAAGCGTCGCCCTGAGTTACAGTTTCCGGCAGATTTGTATTTGGAAGGTTCTGACCAGCATCGTGGTTGGTTTCAATCGAGCTTGTTAACAGGCTGTGCGATTGATGGACGTGCGCCTTACGAGGCCTTGCTCACGCATGGTTTTGTGGTGGATGGCTCAGGTCACAAAATGAGTAAGTCTAAAGGTAATGTGGTTGCGCCGCAAAAGGTGATGGATACCTACGGTGCGGATATTTTACGCCTTTGGACAGCTTCAACCGATTACTCAGGTGAACTGACGATTTCAGATGAGATTTTAAAGCGTGTTGCTGAGAGTTATCGACGTATTCGCAACACATGCAAGTTTTTATTAGCGAATATCGCAGATTTTGATGCAAATGAAGATTTGCTGCCAGTGAACGAATGGCTAGAAATTGACCGTTATGCGTTGTACTTGACTGAAAAATTGCAAACAGAAGTCTTGGCAGATTACGACCGTTATGAATTCCATTTGTCCGTGCAAAAATTTGTGAGCTTTTGTTCAGAAGATTTAGGAGGGTTTTATCTGGATGTTCTTAAAGACCGGCTTTATACCGCAGGCGAAACCTCGCATGCACGCCGTGCAGCGCAAAGTGCGTTGCACCACATTACGCACACCATGATGCGCTTAATGGCGCCAATTTTGAGCTTTACCGCGAATGAGATATGGCAAACACTGGCGCTTGATGCAGATAAAACGGTGTTTGAGGATGTTTGGTATGCGTTGCCCAAGCATGGCCTGACTGATGCAGATATTCAATCATGGCAAACAGTTTTAGAAGTACGTGCGCTGGCGAATAAAGCTATCGAAGAAAAACGTGCAACAGGTTTGATTGGGTCATCATTGCAATCCGAGCTGGATATTTATGCCGAAGGTGCAGTATTTGAGGCGTTAAATGGTTTAGGTAATGATTTACGTTTTGTGCTCATTACCTCGCGCGCCACGTTGCATCAACGTGCAGGTAGCCTAGACATACAAGTAGCGCCAAGTGCCCACGTTAAATGTGACCGTTGCTGGCATTACCGTGCCGATGTGGGCGCCGATGCTGAGCATCCACATATTTGCGGGCGTTGCTTCAGTAACTTGTTTGGCAAAGGCGAGGCGCGCTCACATGCGTAAATGGTTTTTTATTAGTGCCGTGATCGTAGCCTTTGATTTATATACCAAACACCTGGTGCAAAATGCTTTTGTGTATGGCGAACACTTAACCGTGACGAGTTTTTTTGATTTAGTGCGTTATCACAATGAAGGTGCAGCTTTTAACTTTCTAGCTGATGCCGGCGGTTGGCAAAAGTGGTTTTTTACTGCGATTACAAGTGTCGCGGTGATTGTGATTACTTATTTGATTAAAAAACATCATCAAGAAAAGCTATTTAGTTTAGCTTTGGCGTTAGTGTTGGGTGGTGCCATCGGCAATTTGTATGACAGGGTAACCTTGGGTTATGTGGTTGATTTTCTTTTTTTCCACATTAACGACTTATATTGGCCTGCGTTTAACGTGGCAGATAGTGCAATTTGTGTTGGCGTGGGTTTGTTGTTGTTGGATAGTTTTAAAAGGAAGCCTAATTGATTATTGCTACGCTAATTTGTGATGTTATATGGCGATGATAAATAGCGCTTAATTATGATTGATATAGATTTTACTTTTTCCGGCAAATGTTGGTTATGGCAGGGTAAGGGTGCATGGCATTTCATTACCTTGCCACAGGATAAATCTGAAGAAATAAAATTTTTTAATGACAATCACTTTGGTAAGCGGCGCGGTTGGGGTTCGGTTCGCGTGTCGGTCAATATCGGTGGCACATTGTGGGATACTTCGATTTTCCCTGAGAGTAAATCAGGCGCTTATATTTTGCCTATAAAAGCTGAAGTGCGTAAAAAACAAAAAATAGCGGCGGGTGATGAAATTAGTGTGTCATTGCACATCAAAATTTAACTTTGATTGTGCGCCTCTCATCTGAGCTTGGGTAAATATAGCTGTTCAGTTAATGCTAGGATTTAGGCTGGGCTTTTTCCCTAGTTTTCTTTGTAAGGTACGTCTGTGCATGTTCAGGCTACGTGCAGTGGCTGAGATGTTGCCGTCATTCTCTGACAATATACGTTGGATATGCTCCCACTCTAAGCGGTCAATAGAGAGCGGGTTGTGAGATAACGCCACCTCAGCATCACCAGATAGTTTTTCAAACGCAGCAACAATTTCATCTGCATCTACCGGCTTTGCAAGGTAATGCGTTGCCCCAAGCTTAATGGCTTCAACCGCTGTAGTAATGCTGGCATAACCCGTGAGCACCACAATGCTGGTGCCGGCATTCAGGCTTGCAAGCTGTCGAACGAGTACCAAGCCAGAGTTGCCTGACATTTTAAGGTCAACTACGGCAAATTCCGGTGCATCCATCTTAGCAAGCTCAAATGCGGTTTCTGCGCTATTCGCGGTGGAAACTAAAAAGCCGCGCTTGCTCATTGCTGGAGCAAGCACACTTAAAAACTCGGCGTCATCATCTACCAGTAGTAATGTTGGTTTTTCATCTGAAATAATTGTACTCATGGACTCATACCTTTAATTTTTTTAATGGTAACGTTACAGTGGTCAGTACGCCACCATCTATGCGGTTGCTGAGGCTAAGCTCACCTTCATAGCGCGCTAATGTGGTGTGCGTTAGGTACACTCCTAGCCCCATGCCTTTTTCACTTTTTGAAGTGAAAAATGGCTTGCCTAAATGCTTTGCAACTTCTTCTGTAATTCCTGAACCAAAATCACGGATATTAATTTTTAGAACTGTTTCATCCCATTCGGCATCAAGCAATATACGTTCTGGAGAAGCATCCGCAGCATTGTCCAGTAAATTTTGTAGTGCTTGCGTGAGCGCTTTATCTGTAAAGATTAACGGGTTATAAATATTTTCGCTCATTGTAATAACCAGTTCAGTGACTGGCCGCGTATCGCGCCAACGCTGAATAGCTTCTTGTAGATACTCACGTAACGCCATGCCATGCCCAGCGTCAGCACGGCCTTCACCCGCATCCCGTGTGATAGAGGATAATATCTCTTTGCAACGTAAAATCTGCCTAACCATGATGTCTAATTGCTGTAACTGTTCAGGTTGGTCGGCTAAATCGTGAGCAAGTTCTTTGCTGATCACAGCCATGGTGGCAAGCGGCGTACCTAGCTCGTGTGCCGCGCTGGTAGCGAGTGTACCGAGTGCCAACATACGTTCACTAGAAAGTGATTTTTCACGGATTGACGCTAACATGCGGTCGTAATCACGCAAACTTTGCCCAATACGCGTGATAAAAAACGCAATGATGCCCGCACTTACGACAAAGCCAAACCACATGCCGACTAAGTGAATGTCGAGTGTTTTTCCTGCCAGATCATGCATGTGCAAATGTGATAGCGGCACATAATAAAACACTAAAGTTGAATAACAAGCCACAGCAATGGCTGTAAGTAGCCATGCATGCTCACGTGTTAATGCCACTGCGGCTACGGTAAGTGGCAATAAATACATCCATACTAGGGGATTGCTATAGCCGCCTGTGTAATAAAAAAGCACCGTAAGCGCGGCTAAGTCACCTAAAAGCTGTAACAAGAGCTCTTTATCGTTGACGTTGCTGTATTTTTTTAACCGCAGTAACGTTACCAGATTAAGAAATAGCATAGCGCCTACAGCAAAAACTATCGGCAACTTTGGCAGTGGTATATGTAAATAAAACAGCGCTGTTGTGGCTGCCAGCATAGAGATAATCATCACGCTACGCAGAAAAAATAAACGCTGTAAATTGCGGCGTGACGGGTTTTCTAGCCCAGTTCGATTGAGTGCGTTAACTTTTGCTGATTGAGGATATGTTTTCATTCGTTATATTATATAGCGGATTATAAATCTCATAATGTGACAAATCGTCGCGCAAACTAATTGCCTAGTACAACAGATTAATAAACTAACTGGCAACTTCAATCGACACGATTTACAAATGATTCTTCAATGGATTTGATGTGCTTGCAGGCATACAATCAGCTTGTAAATTTAACCTGATAAAAGGAGTTTTAGATGAACAGAAGAGAGTTGTTATTGAGCGGTGTTGCGCTTGCCAGCGCAGCAATTGTTGGCAAAGTGCAAGCGGCAGACGGACACGAACATCATCACCAACATGGTGGTGCCGTGAATACTGGCTTAACTGCAGCTACATCGGATTGCATACAAAAAGGACAAGTTTGCCTGAGCCACTGCCTGACTTTGCTAGGGCAGGGCGACAAAGAGATGGCCGCCTGTGCACAAAGCGTAAATCAAATGCTGGCAGTATGTGGAGCATTGCAACAACTGGCAAGCCAAGAGTCGCGTTATTTAAAAAGCCAAGCCAAGATTGCCATGGATATTTGCAAAGAGTGTGAGGATGAATGTAAAAAACATGCGGATAAACATGATGCCTGTAAAGCGTGTATGGATAGTTGCGCGGCTTGTTATAAAGAATGTAAGGAGGTAGCGGCCTAAAAACTGCATCTTGAGTACGGTTGTGATTAACAAGGACCATTTGGTCCTTTTTTGTTGCAATAATTTTGCACATAGTTTTTTGCAGTAATGCCCTGCGACAATATGCCACATTCCGCCGAACTCTATTTTTACCTACAATAGTGTCTGAATTAAAAGTAAAAATCGGGGGGGATTATGATAAAAAAAACAACATTGAGCGCGTTGTTGTTATGTAGTAGCAGTTTGGTTGTGGCTGAAGATGTTGTGCCGCCACAAGCCGAAGTGACCGAAGCATCAGCCACGCAGTTAGAATCTATGCAGATTCGTGCCGCAGCACCAGAAAAGCCAGCTGTACCCGCCAATGTTCCCAATACAGTAGAAGGCGTAACCGCCAAGCAAATCAGTGAAAGCATAAACGCGGTCACTACGCCGCAAGTGTTGCAGTATCTGCCCAGCGTACACGTGCGCGAGCGTTACATTGGTGACACCAATAGCGTACTGGTGATGCGAGTAAATAGCTCGATTTCAAGTGCACAAACTACAGTGTATGCCGATGATTTATTACTTTCAAATTTTCTTCATAATAGTTTTAGTACAGCACCACGCTGGAATATGGTTTCGCCTGAGGAAATTGATCGTGTAGATGTGATGTATGGTCCTTTCTCTGCGCTGTATCCTGGGAACTCCGCTGGTGGCGTAGTGGTGATGAAAACACGCATGCCAGAAAAGTTTGAGTCGCATGCCAAGTTGGATTACTTCGGCGAAAATTTTAAGTTATACGGTACTGACAAATACTATGACGGTGTGCATGGTGCGGCCTCTATCGGCAGTCGTGTGAATGACTTTTCATTTTGGGTGAGTGGTGATCATTTGGATAACCATGGGCATCCGATGACTTTCACTGCGGCCACAGCTAAAACCGGAGCAGCAGCAGGTGCTGGGCAATTTACCGTTATTAATAGCGGTGCGCATAAAGACATTGATACATCGGGAAACCCGCGTGTGGTGACCGCAGCGGCGGGGATTGATCATACCGTACAAGATAATCTTAAAGTGAAGTTAGCTTATGATTTCACATCAACAATTCGCGGTGCTTACACCTTAGGTTATTGGCAAAATGACTCAGAGAAGAGAGGTGAAAGCTATTTAAAAGATGCGTCAGGGAACACTATTTACGGCACGAGCTCGGCTGCAGGTATCTTTAGATATGTGCGTATTGATGGTAAGGATTATAGCGTCACGGCGCCAGCTTCCAGTAATGCCGAAAGTGAACATTGGATGCATGGCCTATCGCTAAAGTCAGATACCAAAGGTACTTGGGACTGGGATGTGGTAGCCAGTTATTTTAATCAAGATAAAGATTTAAACCGTACATCTAGCGGTAATTTTGGCTTGAATGCCAGTGATGGTGCGACTGTCGTTGGCGGAACCATTGCTGATGCAAGCGGTACCGGCTGGAAAACGCTTGAATTGCGCGGAGATTGGCGCCCCAGTGGGAATATGAAAAGTGAGCATCAAGTGAGTTTTGGTTATCATTACGATAATTATGAAACTAAAACAGATACTTACAATGTCACTGCTGGCTCAGATTGGCGGTCTGGTAGTAGAGGCGGATTGAGCCAAAACTCACGTGGTGAAACTGAAACGCAAGCCCTGTATTTACAAGATGCTTGGATTTTTGCCCCTGATTGGAAATTGGTGGCAGGTGGCCGCTGGGAACAATGGGACGCATCAAACGGCAGTAACTTTGCAGCGGGCACCAATGTGAAATATGGTGATCGTACAGTACATGCTTTTTCGCCTAAAGTTTCACTTTCTTATCAAGCAACGGACGATTGGTTGCTACGCGGTTCTTATGGTAAAGGTGTGCGTTTTCCAACTGTTGGCGAGCTGTTTACAAACATTGGCATTACAACAACCGCGGGTGCAAATGCTACGCCTGCACAAATTTCTACATTCCCAGCCCCCTACAATACGGCAAAAACAAATGATCCTAACCTGCAGCCAGAGCGCGTTAACTCGTGGGAGTTTACGGCCGAGCGTCTGTTAGGCGCTGGTCTGTGGCGTACTTCGCTATTTTATGAAGATAAAAATGATGCTTTGATTTCTCAAAGTGACTTTACAACCTTACCCGGTTATATCATCAGAAGCGTACAAAACGTAGATACAGTACGAACAAGTGGCGTTGAAACTGCATTGCAGTTAAGTGATTTGTGGATTAATGGTTTCGATCTGATTGGTAGTGTGACTTATACTGATTCCACAATTACAAAAAATAGAAAAAATCCTGGACTTGAGGGTACTGATCAGCCACGTATCCCAGATTGGCGTGCAACGTTGATGGGTGTTTATCGTGCAAATGATAAACTATCACTTACCTTAGCCGCTCGTTACAGTGGCCGTCAGCATAATAGCCTTTATGATACGGTCAATAAAAAATATACCGATGTGAACCCTAACGTGTATGGCGCGGTTAGTCATTATTTTGTGGTGGATGCAAAGGCAACCTATAAAGTTGCAGATAGATGGTCAGCTGCACTTGGTGTGAATAATCTGAATAATTTCAAGTACTATGTGAACCCCAACCCTTACCCACAACGTACTTGGTTTGCAAGTATGAAGTTTGACTATTAAATAATGATGGATACAGATATAAAAAATATGGCTACTGCTGAACAATCGCTTTTTGGCAAGGATATTCGAACCTGGCCAGCGTATAACACCATTTGGCGCTGGCATTTTTACGCGGGTTTATTTTGCATCCCTTTTATTCTGCTTTTGTCTATTACTGGAGGGATATATTTATTTAAGCCTCAGGTTGAAGCAGTGCTTGATCAGTCCTATGAACAGATCACGCTGACAGCATCCCCCCAAAGTGCTGCAGCGCAAGTTTCTGCTGCGCTAGCGGCGGTGCCTGGGACGGTACTTAATGCGTATGAACTGCCCGAAACACCGCATTCTGCCGTGCGTGTACTGGTAGGGCAAAGAAAAGATTTAACCCGTGTTTATGTGCATCCGCAAACATTGCAAATTCTTAAGCAAGAGCGTGAGGATGATAAACTGATGCGCGTGGTACACCGCTTGCATGGCAATTTGCTTCTTGGAGACCGTGGCTCTAATTTGGTTGAATTAGCTGCGTCTTGGGCAATTGTGATGATTATTACAGGGCTTTACTTATGGTGGCCAAGCAATACTAAAAGTCTTGCGGGTATTGTTTATCCTCGGTTAGGTAAAAATGAACGAGTCTGGTGGCGCGATTTGCACGCAGTCACTGGCTTCTGGATTTCTTTCTTTACGCTATTCTTGTTGCTGTCTGGGTTGCCGTGGGCAAAGTCTTGGGGAGGGTTGCTTAAAGAGGTACGTCATTTTAGTAATGGAGAAGTAGTTCAGCAAGATTGGACAACGGGTCGTTCATCGGAATTAAAGGAAAGAAGTGAGAGAAATTCGCAATTGGCTGATGCTGGTGAACATGCTGACCATGTAGGACACAAACATGGGGCAAATAAAATCCAGATGCCAAAATTTGATTATAGCCACATAGATTTATATGTAGCCAAGGTTCAACCATTGCATTTAGCAGCACCTGTGCTGATTTCCCCGCCATCAAAAAGGTCGCCAGAATGGACAGCGCGTTCCGACGCACAAAATAGGCCGCTACGGGTTAATTTAGTGCTTGATACAAACACTGGTGAAATTAAATCAAGAAAAGACTTTGCTGACAGACCATTGTTGGATCGTATTATTGGTTATGGTATTGCTATTCATGAAGGGCAGTTATTCGGATGGTTTAATCAGTTATTAGGGTTGTTAACTGCATTAGGACTTGTTTTGTTGTCACTGAGCGCTATTGTTTTGTGGTGGCGCAGACGCTCACCAGGTTTGCTTGGCGCACCGCAAGCACGTGAATCTTCACCTTATGCGTTAAGCTTAATTGCAATCATTGTGCTCCTTGGTATTTTGTTACCGTTTCTAGGCATTACTTTGCTCGCAGTATTAGTTGTAGAACGGCTGGTACTGCGCTATATTCCATCAGCACGGCAATTTTTGGGATTGAGTTAGGTGGAATATTGAGTGAATATGGTTGTTGTAACACCTGAAAGTTCTCTGAGTAAGCTTGCAGGTTTATTCTTAGTGGTAGCGCTTCACGGTGCGTTGTTATACGTAGCCATGAGCTATAAGCTCATCCCGCCGCCGCAAGAGGCGGTGACTTTGTTTGTTAATTTAATCAATCCACCGCCTAAAAAAGAACAACCCCCACCACCGGAACCACCCAAGCCGCCGCCACCAAAGAAAGTAACACTGGTGAAAGAGAGGCCAATTCTGCGGCCAGAACTAGTTCCAGTGTTAGTGGCGGAAACACCGGTCACGCAGGTGACAGACTACGTGGCGCCTGCACCTCCGCCAGTGCCTGTGATTGAAGCCCCACCTGCGCCAGAACCCGAACCTGTGGCTCCAGCCAAACCGACTGGACCCATTACACTAACTTCAGATTTATCTTTGACTTGTCCGCAACGCACGTTACCAAACTACCCGGCGGCATCGCGTCGTGCGGGAGAGCATGGGCGGGTAGTGTTGCGAGTAGAGTTAGATGAGGCTGGGCAAATTACTGGAGTAAAAGTAAAAGAGAGCTCGGGTCATAAAAGGTTAGATGAGGCTGGGCTAGCGGCAGTTAAAACATGGCAGTGTGATGCTGCCATGCGTGACGGCAAATCGGTACGTGCGGTTGCGATGCAACCATTTGATTTTATTTTAAATTGATGTAACTTTAGAGGTGGTTTGAAATGTCCCATGATTTAGGTGTTGCGCATTTTATTGTGCAAATTGATACGGTAGGTAAAGTAGTCTTGGTGTTTTTGCTGATGCTTTCAATAGCCACTTGGTACTTAATTTTTACCAAGGGTTTGGCTAATTGGCTAGAAGCAAGGCGTGCTAAGGTGTTTCTTAATGCGCTCTGGCAACACCCTTCTATTGATAACTTAAATACAGGCTTGAAGAAAAATAAGCCGGATAATGCCTTTGCAATGCTCGCGGCAGAAGGTTTGGCGGCAACCCGTAATGCCAGTGGTTATGGCATGCAAAAGCTGGTGGCAGTTGGCGGTATATCCGAGTTTATGACACGTGCGATTCGCAATGGTATTGATCAGGAGTCTGCACGCTGTGAGAATGGCTTAACGGTACTTGCATCAGCGGGTTCTGCATCGCCCTATATTGGTTTATTTGGCACGGTATGGGCAATTTATCATGCTTTGGTGAATATTGGGATTTCAGGCCAAGGCACGCTAGATAAGGTGGCAGGCCCAGTAGGTGAGGCGCTGATCATGACTGCAATCGGATTGGCTGTGGCGATTCCTGCAGTGTTTGCATACAACGCTTTTAATCGTCGTAACCGTATGTGGCTGGCTAAACTTGATGCCTTTGCGCATGATTTGTTTGTACTTCTTACGGTGGGTAATGCTTCTGACGAATCCAACAAAACATCTGGAAGTGCATCATGAGTTTCGGCAGCTTTAACTCGCAGCAACATCAAGCAAAGGCAGAAATCAACGTGGTGCCACTTGTAGATGTCATGCTGGTATTGTTAGTGATATTTATCATTACCGCACCCTTGCTTACGCATTCTGTCAAAATTGATTTACCCAAAGCATCCAGTAATCCAAATATTACCAAGCCAGAGCACATTGAATTTGCTATTCGTGAAGATGGCAGCCTTTTTTGGAATGGCGAACTTCTACCAAAAGAAACGTTAGTAGCGCGCTTTGCACTAGAAGCTAAAAAAGACCCACAGCCAGAACTGCATATTCGAGCAGATCGATTAGTGCATTACGAAAAAGTGGCGCAGGTGATGTCAGAGGCTACAAAAACTGGATTGGTGCGTATCGGGTTTGTGACGGACCCTGCGAGTAACTGAACTTAGTGGCGTACGCGGGCAGATTGAGTTTGGCAAGTATTTAATATTCGATATATTCGCGATTGGTTCTGTGACTACTATGATGACGATACCCCAACCATTTACCTATAGCACTTTGCTCTGTGCGTTATTATTTACAAGTAATGCCATGGCAGGCGACTCAGTTTACTCGCAGCCAACCTCGTTGTGCCCGATTGCGAAAGCGCAAGACGAAAATATTGCTGTCGCACTATTATGGCAACAATTGTTTGATGGTGGTGTGTATGATTTAGCCATGGCTTTGCCTCATGAGGGCTCGCCTTTAGACATCAAGCGCGTGACTTTTGGAGGATCGGCAGCATCTGACTGTCACTATCAGTCTTTGGCATTAGCGCGTGGTGGCGATTGGGGTTGGCATTTTGCTTGGGTTGTAGCGGGGAGCGCTACTCTGAGCTATGCACGTATGGATGGCGAGGCTTGGGTATCTTCACCTACTAAAAAACTGAGCAAGAATGCTCAGTTAGCGGGACAGCCCGCCATTTTTACTTGGCAGCAACAAGTATGGGTTGTTTGGCAAGGGGCTGGTGAGCAAGAAGGTAGCTTGTTTGCGGTGTTCTCAGCCGATGAAGGGCGTTCTTGGCAAGAGGCTAAGTTAGTTGCAAAGGTCTCTGGCAACAGAGCGCTAAGTAAACTGAGTAAGTTACAGTTAGTCGTTAAAGAACAAAAGCCTTATTTAAGTTGGGATGATGCAACGGAATTTGTGCCATTATTTGTTTGGTAAAAACACTGACTAATTGCACCACACTTTAGTATTATGCGTTAGATCCATCCAAATTGCCCATGCGCTGGCGCCACTGAGTAGTAGACCTGCTAAGCGCATGCCATAGGGTTCTACTGCTTTTGTTTTGAGTTTAAGCCATAGCCAAGGCGCTAAAAATAAAGAGGCGCTGGAACCCACTGCAAAAGCCGCCATACTGATGGCACCATCAAGTGGGTTGCCATTGAATGATGCAATAATCAACGCGGAATATAACAAACCGCATGGCATTAGCGCCCATAACATACCGATATAAAAATGACCGCCTTGCTTGACGCTAAGTTTTTTTACATGCCCCCAAATGTTGCGTCCGGCGCGGTCAACCCAAATCGGTTGGCGGGCTAAAACCAGCAGCAAAACACCCCAGAAAAAGATTAACACATGAAAAAAAGTCCAAAGCGGGTGTAGCACGGCACTGTAACTTGAAACCCAAGCAATGCTTTGTATGGCAAACGTAGCAATTGCGCCCAGCGTGGCATAGCCACACAGACGCCCTAGGTGATAAAGATAGATGCCGTAAGGTTGCTGGGGTGACTGTGTTAATGCGGTGCAAGCCGCACCGCACATGGCTACGCAGTGAGGTCCGCCAGCCAAGCCCATGATAAGGGCGCTGTAGGTGAGCGCAGATTGCATGGTTTATTGTTTATTCACACCCGTGGCGGCATGATTACGTGCGCGCCCGGCAGGTTCCAGCGAATTTTTTTGCTCCACTGTTAATGACTTAGTGTAATTGCCTGAATTTTCTTCATGGGCTAGCACTGGGTCCTGACCATTCACCGCGATATAAACGGTGGCTAAGCTGGCAACAACGACCACTGCCGGACCTGTAAAAACCAGCCATGCATATCCTGATTTCCACCATTTAGGTTTTTGATTAGAGGGTTGATTATTTGTCATAACTTAACCTTTAGCGTGACATATAAAAAATTGATTTTTCAGAAATCTCGGCAAGCGTGCTGGCGGCTTCAATTTCAAACTCAATCGGATGTGAACCGCTCTTGATTGAGCCGTCTTCAATTTGTAAGCTCACTGCAACCATGCGCGACTCAGCAGGGTTCACAGTAAACTCTTTATCTGAGGCTATAGCTAAGCCTTTGATACCTTCTACCGAGATGCGATAGGTTTCCATTTTTTCAGAAGCATTGGTGATTTGTAATCGATATACGTTTTCAACTTTACCACCAGCGACTAAGCGTGACATCACGCCGCGATCACGAATAACGTCAACCTTGAATGCTACCTGAGTAGCCAGCGAGTAAACAAGACCCGCACTCATGAATAACAATAACCCACTATAAATAAGCACGCGCGGGCGTAAGATCTTTCGGATCACTTGATGTTGCGTCCAGTGCTGGGTGAGAGCGTTTTGGGTTGAAAAACGGATTAAACCACGCGGGTATTCCATTTTATCCATGATGCTGTTGCAGGCATCCACGCATAACCCGCAGCTAATACATTCGTACTGCAAGCCGTTACGGATATCAATGCCTGTTGGGCAAACTTGTACACAGAAACTGCAGTCAATACAGTCACCTAAACCTGATTGTTTGGCATCGACTTTACGAGAGCGACCACTACGCGGCTCCCCACGTTTTTCATCATAAGTAACAATGAGGGTGTCGTTGTCAAACATAGCACTTTGAAAGCGCGCATACGGACACATGTGTTTGCAGATTTGCTCACGCAAAAAGCCTGCATTGCCATAGGTGGCAAATCCGTAAAAGCAGATCCAGAAAGTTTCCCATGGGCTTAAATTAAATAGTGAAATGTTGTGAATGAGGTCACGTATCGGGGTGAAGTAACCTAAGAAAGTAAAGCCGGTCCACATTGAAAAGCTAATCCAGGCTAAATGTTTAAGCCATTTTTTGTAGAACTTTTTTAACCCGAATTTCATGTTATCTAAACGCATACGCGCGGCGCGGTCACCCTCAACTTTGCGTTCAATCCATAAAAATATTTCGGTGTAAACTGATTGTGGGCAGGCGAAGCCACACCAGAGCCTGCCAGCAACTGCGGTGAATAAGAATAGAGCCAGTGCTGCGATAATTAAAATGATAACTAGGTAAATTAAATCTTGTGGATAAAGCACCAAGCCAAAAATATAGAAGCGATGCGTGCTGATGTCGAGTAATACAGCTTGGCGCTCGCCCCATTGTAGCCATGGCACACCATAGAACACAATTTGTGTAATCCAAATCATGGCCCAGCGCCAGTTTTTGTAAAAGCCAGAGATGTTGCGAGGATATATTTTTTGATGCGCTTCGTAGAGTGATACCGATTTTACGGTTGAAGTGTCACTCGCGATAGGAATGACTTTTTTCGACTTTTGTTTCTGATTAGGCACTTGTTTTGAGACCTTGCATAATGGTGACGCAGAAATAGACAATGCCCGATATTTTTACATGTGCAAAATATCGGGCTTCAAGTAATGATGAGATTATTCAATCTGCATTAAAGTTTCACATCAGTAATCAATTAAATAATGGGCTATTTATTGAGCTGCAGTTGAATTTGAAAAGCGCCAAACATAAGCCGCTAATACATGAATCTGCTCAGGTGTTAAACGCGTACCCTGTGCTGGCATCTGATTGCTTTTACCGTTGTTAATCCGGTCAATGATAGCGGCTTCACCTGCGCCATGTAGCCAAATATCATCAGTTAGATTTGGTGCACCAACAGCCTGGTTGCCCTTGCCATCTGCACCATGGCAAGCTGCACATGCAGTAAATTTATCTTTACCCAAAGCCGCACGATTAACATCATGTTCGCTATTAGACAAACTTAACACATATTGAGCGACATCTTTAACATCATCCGGGCCACCTACCGCAGCAGCCATTGGCGGCATCATACCGTGGCGACCGTTGGTAATGGTTTCTACTATGGTTTCCGGCGTGCCACCATATAGCCAGTCGTTATCCGTCAAGTTAGGAAAGCCGCGACTGCCATGTGCATCTGATCCATGACATTGTGAGCAATTATTCATAAATAAACGTTCGCCAATCGCCATTGCCTTGGCATCCTGGGCAACATCTTCAGCTTTCATGGCCGTAAAAGCGGCATAGATTGGTGCGATGCGATCGTTAGATTCTTTGACTTCTTGCTCATACTGATTCACTTGAGTCCAGCCGAAGGCGCCTTTATAAGTACCTAAGCCTGGGTAGAGGAATAGATAAGCTACGCCAAATATACAGGTGATAATAAACATCCACATCCACCATCTAGGCATCGGGTTGTTCATTTCCACAATATCTTCATCATACACATGGCCAGTCGATTGACCTGTATGGCGAGGATCGTGTGATTTGCTGGTAACAAACAATACAACCAAACAGAAAATAATACCGCCAATGACAATGGCTGAAATGAAAATCGGCCAAAAACTGCTTGTAAAATCACTCATTCTTCATCTCCCTCAAGCGGCAATCTTGCCGCTTCATCAAAATCTTTTTTATGCCGCCCAGACCATGCCCACACCCAAATGCCGACAAAGGTCACCAAAGCGGCAACGGTTGCTATGCTACGTAAATCAGTAATATCCATATTGTGCGCTTATTGTTTAAGTGCTGTACCCAGCACTTGTAAATAAGCAATCACGGCTTCCATTTCGGTTTTACCATAAACATCATTGGCCGCATTTTTGATTTCATCATCCGTGTATGGAACACCTGCGATTTTTAATGCACGTAAGTGAGCTGGCATTTTTTCAGCATTTACCAGGTTTTTTTCTAACCACGGGTAACCAGGCATCACAGACTCTGGCACTAAATCACGTGGGTTAATTAAGTGAATACGGTGCCATTCGTCGCTGTAGCGTTCACCAACACGTGCTAAATCAGGTCCGGTGCGCTTGCTACCCCATTGAAATGGATGATCAAACACTGATTCACCAGCCACTGAGTAATGCCCATAACGCAGGGTTTCAGCTTTAAACGGACGGATCATTTGTGAATGGCAGTTGTAGCAACCTTCACGCAGGTAAATATCACGCCCCGCTTGCTGCAATGCGGTGTAAGGTTTTAAGCCTTCAATCGGTTGCGTTGTTGATTTTTGAAAAAACAACGGCACGATTTCAACCAAACCGCCGAACGAAACCACTACTAAAATCAACACAATCATCAAGAAACTGTTGGTTTCAATTTTCTCGTGCGTAAATCCTTTTTTCTCATTATTTGCCATTTTTATGATCCTTTAAGCATGTGCCACAACAGCTGGAATTTTAGCGGGTGTTGCTTGACCCATTTGTACGGTTTTAATGACGTTCCACAGCATGATAATCATGCCGCTTACGTACATTAAGCCACCTATCATACGGATGACGTAGAAAGGGTGCATCGCTTTAACAGATTCAACAAAGGTGTAGGTGAGCGTGCCATCTTCGTTAATAGCGCGCCACATTAAACCAGCGGTTACGCCAGAAATCCACATAGCAGTGATATATAACACGACGCCAATTGTCGCTAACCAGAAGTGCAGCTCAATGGCTTTTGTGCTGTACATTTGTTTTAAGCCCCACAGGCGAGGGGTTAAGAAATACAACGAGCCCATCGAGATAAAACCTACCCAGCCTAGCGCACCTGAGTGCACGTGACCCACGGTCCAGTCTGTGTAGTGTGAAAGTGCGTTGACGGTTTTAATTGCCATCATTGGGCCTTCAAACGTACTCATACCGTAGAATGAAAGTGAAACAATCATGAAACGTAAAATCGGGTCGTCGCGCAACTTGTGCCATGCGCCAGACATGGTCATCATACCGTTGATCATACCGCCCCAACTTGGCGCTAGCAGGATCAGTGATAACACCATGCCGACTGATTGTGTCCAGTCTGGCAGTGCCGTGTAGTGAAGGTGATGTGAGCCTGCCCACATGTAAGTAAAAATTAAGCCCCAGAAATGCACAATTGATAAGCGATATGAATACACTGGGCGTTGCGCTTGTTTTGGCACAAAGTAGTACATCATGCCTAAAAATGCTGCGGTTAAAAAGAAACCTACTGCATTGTGACCGTACCACCATTGGATCATGGCATCTTGTACACCAGAGTATGCTGAATATGACCTAAACCACTCAGATGGAATTGCCGCGCTGTTTACAATGTGCAGTAGCGCTACCACGATAATAAACGCGCCATAAAACCAGTTGGCAACGTAAATGTGCTTGATTTTTCTGTTAGCGATAGTGCCAAAAAACACAAACGCGTACATTACCCAAACTACTAATAGCAACAAGTCAATTGGCCACTCAAGTTCAGCGTACTCTTTACCTTGGGTGTAACCCAATGGCAAACTGATTGCGGCGGCTATAATGACAGCTTGATAGCCCCAGAATGTGTACCGCGCTAACAGCGGAAACGCCAGCCTCACTTGGCTAGTACGTTGCACGACGTAGTAAGACGTGGCAAATAAAGCGCTACCGCCAAAAGCAAAAATCACGGCATTGGTATGTAGCGGGCGTAAACGACCAAAGCTAAACCATGCTAGATCAAAATTAAGTGCTGGAAAAGCAAGCTGTGCGGCAATTAGCACGCCGACCAGCATGCCGACCACGCCCCAAACTACTGCCATCACGGTAAACTTTCTGGTGACGTAGTCGTCGTAAAACGTTTCTACATTATTGTTACTCATCACTTCGATCCTTAAATAAAACTAAAGAAAATTGATCATTAGGGGTAAGTTTTTGCATTTATGGGCAAAATCTTAACTTGCATGTTTTTCATTGAATATGACCTTTGCATCAAGTAGATGCGTCAATATTGCGCAATTATACAATGTTATATATTGCATTGGCTCAATATATATCGAGCTAATGTAACTTTTAGCTAGTGATTTGGATAGCGTAGGTGGGGGAGGTGTTTAGGCTCAAAATATGATTGAGCCATTGATTTGAATATTACTTTTGCTTATTTTAACTATTGATTGAGTGAGTGAGTGAGTGAGTGATGGTTGGTTGGTTGGTTGGTTATTGGTGCGGCAAAAATTCAATATCGCACCTTAAGCAGGCAATTATCCCCAATTACATCAACCAATAATGGTCAACTAGCAAAGCCGCAAATAACAGCGTTAAATAGATAATTGAGTATCTGAAGGTACGCTTCGCCAGATCATCGGAGTATTTTTTATAAAGCGCAATGACATAGGCCAGAAAAATAGCATCTAGTATGATCACGGATACTAGATAAATCATACCGCTCATGCCAAGCCCGTAAGGCATGAGTGAAACCACGATGAGGATGATGGTGTAGAGCAATATATGTAGCAACGTAAATGCTTCACCGTGGGTGACGGGCAACATGGGCATGCCAACTTTAGCGTACTCTTCGCGGCGATACAGCGCCAGCGCCCAGAAGTGGGGCGGTGTCCAGGCAAAAATGATTAAAAACATGATGAGCGATTCTGGTGAAACAGTATTGGTCACGGCGGCCCAACCCAAAATAGGCGGCATTGCGCCCGAGGCGCCTCCAATAACGATATTCATTGGTGTTGCTGGTTTAAGAAACACGGTGTAAATCACGGCATAACCGACAAAAGTAGCGAGCGTGAGCCACATGGTCAACGGGTTGACGTAGATGTATAAAATGGCCAGCCCGGTTAAACCCAGCAATGTGGCGAATACCATGGTTTCTATGGATGAAACTTGCCCCGTAGGCAACGGACGTGCGCGGGTGCGCGCCATCACGGCATCAATTTTATGCTCAATCAGGCAGTTAAACGCCGCCGCAGCACCGGACGCAAAAGCAATGCCAATGGTAGTGGCTAGTAACAGAGGCAAGGGCACCATGTTGGGTGTGGCTAAAAACATGCCGATGAGTGCGGTAAACACGATTAATGATGTTACCCGCGGTTTACACAGCGGAAAGAAAATCTTGAACTGGTGCATCAAGTTTTTAATCTGGTTGGTTACGATGATGCGCATAGGTGCCTCACTGGTGTATTTTTGCATAGTCATATTTTGTGCTCGTTACTTTTGAGTTAAGTATTACGGTGATGATTACCAGCAAAGCTGCGCCTAGATTATGTAATACTGCAAGCGCTAACGGTAGTTGCAGCACCAAGTTTGCAATGCCGATGCACACTTGTATCAATAAAGTGGCAAGGAGTAGCAATGCTATGCTTCTAAAGTGATGGATGTTGATTATTTTCAATGCCAAGGTCGCTAAATAAATAAACGTAATAAGTGCGCCGATGCGGTGTGTCCACTGAATAGCCACTAAAGCGGGTAGTGTTAAATTGCCACCATTGGCACTTTGCCCAAGCTCGCGTACCAAATGAAACGCATCTTTGAAGTCCATCTCAGGTAGCCAGGCACCGTGACATGTTGGAAAGTCAGTGCAGGCAAGTGCTGCGTAATTAGTGCTGGTCCAGCCACCTAGAAAAACTTGTCCAAGCAAAATCAGCAAAGCGCCGCGTATAGCCAATTTTAGTGCGGGTGAAATTGTACTGTTGACAATGGTTCTTGCGCAGTGGCGATGGGCAATCCAAGTGAGCAATGCTAACGTTGTCATGCCGCCAATGAGGTGCGCGCTGACAATGGCAGGCTTTAGTAATAGGGTGACTGTCCACATGCCTAGCATGGCCTGAAAGCCAACGATAACAAGCAAGACTGTTGGTAGCAATGGATGTACTTTAATACTTGATTTAAGACGCCAGCCAGATAAAAATATTGCGAGGATGACCAAGCCCAAAGTACCGGCTAAATAGCGATGCGCCATTTCTTTCCAGGCTTTACCGGATTCAATGGTGCTACCTGGAAATACAGCTTGTGCTTTTTGAATCGCCACTTCACTTTGAGGGACGCTAAGTGACCCATAGCAGCCCGGCCAATCAGGACAGCCAAGCCCGGCATCGGATAAGCGAACATAAGCGCCAAGTACGATGACGCATAGCGCGAGCACCGTTGCAAATAAAGACAAGCGTTTAAAAAAAACGTGCTGCATGATCAGCCAGCCCAGGAATACTTCATGAGGCGCGTAATATCTTTACGAATGAGTGCTGGGTCAGTCGTTGGCGTGTAACTCATCATTAAGTGCCCCAACGGATCAACTAAATAAATTCTGTTGGCACTAATAGACTGCTCGTTTTTGATATTGAATTGATTGCCAATTGCGTTGATTTCAACCGTAGGCTGATTAAATATCAGCATATCTGGATAGATTTGTTTCAACTCAGCAACATTGCTGGATGTCGTGATGAGCACGCGTTGCATACGCGGTATTTCTTTATATAAAGAAACGTGCAATTGACGCATGATGTGCAGCTTGTTTTTGCAGGCATCCTCACAAGTTGCGGTCACATAAACCATGCTCCATTTTTCTTTCCATAGATTTGCTGGCGCAACAGTTCCTTCGCCCGTTAGGATGGGTTTATCCATGGTGAGGAGTTTTGCCGGGGTGACCAGTTCACCAATGCTCTCACCTTTAGGTTTCCAATCCAGCTTATACATAGCAATAACAGCTACGATAGGCGTTACAAAAAATATCAGCATACTAAGGAAGACTAACCGTCCTCTGCGTTGTCGATCAAGATATTCGGAGTTTTCTGTTTCGTTTTGCATATTTTTAAATTGCCTGTATTTTATTGATTGCCTGATACTTTTTTAATACTGGTGAATAAATAAATCATGATGCTGGCAAAGGCAAAGCCAAACCATTGGTAAGCATAGCCTATATTGGTGGCAATTCTACTCGCCGGTATTTGCCAGTTACGGACAAAGCCGCCGGCATTGCTTTTTGCATCAAGTTTAATCACTACAGGTAATACTGTGATGGGTACGCTTTTTTGATAGCGTTGCATATCCATATGTTGCCACACTGTATCCCAAACCGTTTTTTGTACATCGCTTTCTAGTGTAAAAATCTTTTTACTGGGGATGGAAACTTGACCAACCACTTCGACCGGCTCATTTGGCGTAGCAATGTCGGGTATGTTGTCATGCTCGGCACCACCCTCTACCCAGCCTCTGTTGATGAGGATATAGTCGTTTCTACCTGCTAACTTTAATGGCGTGAGTACATGAAACCCCGCTTTGTTATTTTCTACCTGATTGTCGAGTAGTATTTGATATTGCGTGTTGTAGGTGCCATTTAATTTTATTTTTTTATATTGCCAGGCATTGAAGTTATCGATCTGACTTGGCAGGTCGAGTGCATCAGCGCTTACTGCAATTTCATAATTAGATTGAATTTCTTGTTTTAACGTGGCTTTGTTGTATTGCCAAAATCCAAGTTTAATAAACAATGGTACGCAAATAATCAATATGAGCGACCCTAACCACGAAGGCCTAAATACGTAGTTTGTTAAGCCAAATTGCTTTTGTATCATATGCAACGCATAATGCCGTATCTATAAAGATAAGGCCTCGACATGTTAATTAAAATTGCTATTGTAATCGTGCTGTTTGCCATTGTAGGTAGCTTGTTTTCTGCATTATATTTTTTAGCGAAAGATAAAGACGGCGGTGAGCGCACAGTTAAGGCGTTGACTATCCGTATTGGCCTTTCAATTACATTGTTTTTATTGCTATTAGTCGGTTACTACTTTGGTTTAATTGGTCAGCCAAAGGTCTGAAGGCTATTCAAAAACCATAAACTGCATTGCTATTATTTATTATGATGGCATAACCGATAGGCTCAAACAAAAAAGGGGCGGTGCGCGAGCATCGCCCCTTTTTTATAAATACTATTACAACCAGTAAACGAAGATAAACAGACCTAACCACACCACGTCCACAAAGTGCCAGTACCAAGCGACACCTTCAAAGCCGAAATGGCTCTTGGCTGAGAAATGGCCTTTCATTGAACGTAACAAAATGACAATCAGCATGATTGTACCTAAGGTGACGTGAAAACCGTGAAAGCCTGTGAGCATAAAGAAAGTGGCACCGTAAGCGCCGCTTCCCAGCGTTAAGCCCATCTCTGTATAGGCTTCATGGTATTCGAATGCTTGGCAAACCAGGAAGGCAGTCCCTAAAGCAACCGTAAGAAATAAGCCGATAATCAACTGCTTACGATTGTCTTTAAGCAAACCCCAATGTGCCCATGTGATAGTAGCGCCTGATGACAGCAATAGTGCAGTGTTGATCGCTGGCAAACCCCATGCACCCATCGGATTGAGCGTGCCAGGAGTGTACTCATTGCCGAGTACCACGCCACCAGGACCGGCAGATGGCCAAGTGCCTAAGAAGTCTTTATACGGTGTAAATAGCGGGTCAAATGCAGCCAGATCTGGCACGGAAATAATACGCATATAAAACAGCGCGCCAAAGAAGGCGGCAAAAAACGCGATCTCAGAGCAGATAAATACAATCATGCCGATGCGGAAGGATTGATCCTCCCATTTTTTATACTGCCCCGTCACGCTCTCGGTCACAACCGCACCCAGCCACTTAAAGGTCATGAGCAGAATAAGGGCTGCTCCAATGTACATCATCCATTTACCGGGCGCTTGCAGATAGGCTAAGTCTTTGTTGTTGTCGGTAGCCACGCTAAAAACAAAGCCAGAAGCAAGACTCAACAACCCCGCTGAAATGACCACAGGGTATAAGCTCCCGTGAGGAACGTAATAATGATTACTTGAATGTGTTTCCATGCATTGCTCCTATTGCATTATGTTTAACTAATCTACTTCAACTAATCCGCGGTTGAGCGGCGCTTACTTATTACACACTCTTTACCTTACTTCTAAAAAATGAAACCATCGTTTTTTATGGTTTATCGGCACTAAAAAAAGCATACGACAAGGTCATTTCACTGACGTCACTGGGTAACTCTGGACTCACAAAAAATCTTAGCGGCATTATTTTAGTTTCTCCAGGTTGCAGTTCCTGGCGCATAAAGCAGAAGCATTCTATTTTTTTAAAATAGCTGGAAGCCACACCTGGTGAAACGCTTGGAACTGCTTGCCCTGCTACTACTTGACTTGTAATATTTTTAGCTTCAAACAATACTGTTTCCACTTGTCCTGGGTGCAATTTAATGCTACTTTGTTTCGGGTGGAAATTCCAACCTAAACCAGGCATTACATTCGATGTAAATTGCACTGTAATCCATCTTGATTCATCCACTTTTGTGTTTGAAATTTCAGATGCCGTCGTTTTTGTTTTGCCATTAAGCCCAGTTAAAGTACAAAGTACATTGTATAAAGGCACCAGTGCAATCGCAAAAGCAATGGATCCCGCAACGATCCAAAGTAATTTAAAGCCTAGCTTTTTATTGGCTAATTTTCTTTGTTGATCTGGGCTAGTGCCGTTATCTTCAGCTTTTATTTCCATAGCGTAAACATGGAAGCCACATACCATGCCAAAGCAATCCCGCCTAAAATTAAAGCGACGATTTTATTTCTTTTTGAGCCCGGTTTTTGCATACAGGATTTTTCCATGTTCTGTCAAAGGCTCATCTAATTGAACAAACCTTCTTCATTTTTACCTTAATTTAACTTTTCAAGCTACTTGATAACCGGTTGCTCTGTAAAGCTATGATAAGGAGGCGGTGAGGGCAATGTCCACTCTAAGCCTTCCGCCCCTTCCCATACCTGATCGGTTGCTTTTTTACCACCACGTACACAAGTAATGATGATGTAAACAAATAGCAACTGAGATAAGCCCAAAACAAACGCTGAGATTGATGAAATCATATTAAACTCAGCAAACTGTAACGCGTAGTCAGGAATGCGACGCGGCATTCCGGCTAGGCCTAAGAAGAACTGTGGAATAAAGGTCATGTTAAATGAAATTGCAGTCAGCCAGAAGTGTGTTTTACCCAGCTTCTCGCTATACATGTGCCCAGTCATTTTTGGTAACCAGTAATAAACACCAGCCATAATACCCATGATGCCACCGGCAAACAGCGTGTAATGGAAGTGCGCCACGACAAAATAGCTGTTGTGATATTGGGCATCTGCCGCAACGTCAGCCAATACCAAACCGGTTAACCCTCCAATACCAAACAGAATGATCCAGCCTACGGTAAATAGCATGGGTGTTTCAAAACTCATGGAGCCTTTCCACATCGTTTTAATCCAGCAGAAGAATAAAACCGCAAGTGGTAGAGAAATTGCCATGGTGCTGTACATAAAGTAGAGCAGAGCAGGTACAGGCAGACCTGCAGTAAAGAAGTGATGTGCCCAAACCACTACCGATAAGGCTCCAATAGCCCAAAAAGCATAGACTTGAGCTTTGTAACCATAAACCGGTTTACGTGAAAATGTTTGTAAAATTTGTGGGATAAAGCCCCAAACGGGCAACAATAAAATATAGACTTCAGGGTGACCAAAGAACCAAAATAAATGTTGGAACATGATGGGGTCGCCACCGCCTGCCGCATCAAAGAAGTGTGTGCCAAAATGACGGTCTGTGAGCAACATAGTGACCGCGCCGGCTAATACTGGAATGGTAGCGATCAATAAAAATGCAGTAATCAGCCAACCCCATGCAAATAGTGGCATTTTCATTAAAGTCATACCAGGTGCGCGCATGTTAAACAGTGTAACGATAATGTTGATAGAACCTAGTACAGATGATATGCCGAGTAAATGTACTGCAAAGATTGCAAAGTCAACGCCAATGCCACCCTGTATTGAAAGTGGTGGGTAAAATGTCCAGCCAGTCGCCAAGGCGCCATCACCTATGCCAAATAGCGCCAATGTGAATGGTAACGTTAATAAAATAGCTGAAGGCGGTAACAACCAGAATCCCCAGTTGTTCAAGCGCGGTAGTGCCATGTCTGGAGCGCCGATTTGCAATGGAATCATCCAGTTGGCAAAGCCGGTTGCAGCAGGCATCAGCGCCGCAAAAATCATAATTAAAGCGTGAACGCCGATGAGCTGGTTAAAAAAATCAGGGTTCATCAGTTGTAGCCCAGGCTGAAATAACTCGGCACGAATGCCTAAGATCATACAGCCGCCCACCAAAAACATGATGAGAGAAAAGGTCAGATACATCGTACCAATATCTTTATGGTTTGTGGTCGTCAGCCAACGCATAATGCCTGTTGGGTGGTCAGCATGTTCGTCATGGTGCGCTACCGTTGTTGTACTCATTGTTATCTCCTGTGCCTAAACTTGACTATTGACGTGCAGCTTTTACTTGTGAGGGTTGTACAAAATCGCCTACGCTATTGCCTAGTGCATTACGCTCATAACTGATAACAGCGGCGATTTCAGTGTCATTTAATAACGCTTTCCACGCCGGCATTATGTTTTTACCGTTAAGTACGCGATCCAAATGACTATCAGGTAAATATTTGCCATCTGCACCGAAAATTGGTGCAGTGGTAATTTTACCGCCAGTCAAGGCTGGGAATGCTGGAGGTAAGCCCGCACCAGTGACCTGGTGACATACTGCACAGTTTTTCTCATAAACTTCTTTACCTTTAGCCACCAGGTCTTCTTTAGTCCATTCTTGGTCTGCGCCAGCATCAGCTTGAGCAGCTTCGTCTTTTTTAGCAAGCACCCATGTTTTGTATTCATCTTTAGAGACAGCATGAACAACCACAGGCATGTAGCCGTGACCCTTGCCACAAAGTTCTTTACATTGCCCGCGGTACACGCCAGGCTTGGTCACCTGTACCCATGTTTCACGGATAAAGCCAGGCACTGCTAAGCGTGAGGAGCCAAACTGCGGCACCCACCAGTTGTGTAATACGTCAGTGGCCGTCATGAGCACGCGTACTTTAGTATCTACTGGTAATACCAATGGGTTATCTACCTCTAACAGGTAGTTTTGGCCTTTGTCTTCTTCGTTATGCATTTGCTTGGTATTCGTTGTTAAATTACTGACAAATTTAATGCCTTCTGCATCACCGCTCATGTATTCGTACTGCCAGCGCCATTGTGAACCGGTAACCTTGATCACCATTTCAGAGCCGTTACGAGTGTCTTCCATCATAATGACGCTGTGGTAGGCAGGAATCCCCATAATCACGAAGTCAATCAGCAACAGGATGGCAAACGGGATTAAGGTCCAGAATATTTCTAGAGCGGTAGAGGGGGCTTTATCAGTAACGGGTTTGAAGCCCTTGCTTTTTCGATGTGCAAAAATAGAGTAAATCATGATGGCAAGCACGACGACAAAAATTGCCATCGTAATCAGCATAAATTTATTATGGACGTGTAGCGTGTCTAGGGCCATCGGCGTTACTGGTTCAGGAAAGTTCCAGCTGTAATCAGCATATGCAACCATGCTTACCATTGCTAAAAGCAAGACAGCACCAATTTTTTTAAGTCCTTGCATTAACATACACGCTCCAAATTAATAATTTAAAACCAAGTTAATTATTAGACCAACTTATTCAAGTTTGGCTAACTTTACCTTGAGTTGTTTTGCGAGTTCAATGCGTTGCATATCATCCATAAAACGTTTACCAAATTCCACTTGCTTGCCATGTGAGCCTATAAAAAGGCTAACTGTTCCATCTTGCATGTTACGCAACGTTACCTTGACCCAGTAGCGTTGAAAGGTGACTCTATCTATACTTTTATTAACATGTTTTTCAATAACAACATTGTCACCTTCTAATGAAATGCTTTCGTAGTCATTGTAATGAACGTGTACTTGGTAAAACGCAACTGCAAACGCCAATACTTCAAGTCCGGCAAAAGGTAATACAAACCAAGCGCCAATCTGTGACATACCAATAGCAATAACTGCCAAAATCAAAACTATGCCGGTAAAAAGCCACACAAAGCCTTTAACTGGCAGTGAGTTGCTTGGCTTAGCGATCATTTTGTAGCCTAAAGTATAGAGTGCCATCTATCACTCGCAATTTAATACGGTTGACCTGCCTATTACTTTTTTTGGTGCGTCATTTTGACGCAGGTCAAAAAGTAACACAAAATAATGACTGATTCAAGCATAAAGTTACATTGTCGTAACAATTGTGAAATTTATGGTTACATTTGGTAAGAAGAGGTAGTGATTTTTGATGTTGAATAATGGAGGATTCTAATCATTCAATATCAAGCATCCGCTTTGCGGCTTGTCCGTCAATTCGATGATAATTCTCCAAACTCAGCATCCCTTTGGGAAATCCATCTACGAGTCGAGCTTAGTCTTTGATTGATGTATATCAACAGTACTGCTGGCAAATACCTTATTATTCACATTAAACATTAATGTGAATTGAATAAATAATTCAAAATAACACGTTGAAAGGAGTGCCATGCTTGAGGAGTTTACCCATTCGCCACGTGTAGCCTACTTCTCCATGGAGATTGCTTTGCGTAATGAAATTCCAACTTACGCAGGCGGCTTGGGTGTATTAGCGGGTGATATGATACGTTCGGCAGCAGATTTAATGTTGCCCATGGTTGCGATCAGCTTGGTCAGCCGTGCTGGATATTTTAGCCAAAAAATTGATGAACAAGGTCATCAGGTAGAGCTCCCTGATTTTTGGCAGCCTGAGCTCTGGGCGAAGCCACTGGATGCCAAAGTGGCCGTTACCATTGAAGGTCGACTTGTTTGGATAGGCGCATGGCTGTATTTAGTTAAAGGGCTCAGCGGCGGCAAGCAGCCTGTACTTCTGCTGGATACTGACCTTAACGAGAACAGCCCCGAAGACCGTGAACTCACTCATTACTTGTATGGCGGCGATTCGACCTACCGACTGAAGCAAGAAATCGTGCTTGGCATCGGCGGGGTACGGTTACTGCAGGCGCTGGGCTTTACTATTTTTCATTACCACATGAATGAAGGTCATTCCGCCCTCTTGGGCGTGGAGCTGTTACAGCGATATGCTTACCCTCTGGAGGAACTGAGAGCGGGGGAGCCGCACTATGACATTCCCCGTGTACGTGAGATGTGCAGTTTTACAACCCATACTCCCGTAGAAGCAGGACACGACCGCTTTGATTATGCATTAGTGAATCGAGTGTTTGATCATAGTTTTGACTTACTCACAATTAGGCATCTGGCTGGGGAAGATTCACTGAATATGACGCGTCTGGCTTTAAATTTGAGTGAGTATGTGAACGGTGTGGCAAAAAGTCATGCTGATATTTCCAATAAAATGTTCCCTGGCTATCAAGTGCATGCCATTACCAATGGCGTACATCCTTTGACTTGGGCTGCAGAGAGTTTTCGCGAACTTTATAATACGCATATTCCAGGTTGGCATCACGAGCCTGAACTACTTATACGCGCAGAGTGTTGTATTTCAGATGAAGCTATTTGGCAGGCGCATCAGCAAGCAAAAACAGCGCTTATTGAGCAGATATTTGATTTAACTGGGGCTAGATTCGATAGCAACATTCCAATCTTGTCGTTTGCAAGGCGCATGACGGCCTATAAACGCCCAGATATGCTATTTTCTGATATGGAGAGATTAAAACGAATCGCCCAACAATATCCATTTCAGATAGTCATGAGCGGTAAAGCACACCCCGGTGACGAAGGCGGCAAAGCGCTGATAGCTGAGTTGCATGGCTATGCTAACCAACTGGCGGGCATTGTTCCTGCGGTGTACTTACCTGATTACAATCTTGATATTGCGCATAACATGGTAGCGGGTAGTGACGTTTGGCTTAATACGCCACTTCGCCCATACGAGGCCTCTGGCACTAGCGGGATGAAAGCCGCAATCAATGGCGTGCCTAGCCTGTCGGTACTCGATGGCTGGTGGATTGAAGGGTGCATTGAAGGTATCACCGGTTGGGCCATTGGCAATATGACCAGCAGCAATGGTAGCGATGCCATTGCCCTGTATGACAAGTTGGAACAAGTGGTGTTGCCGCTTTATTATCATCAGGACACAAGCCGCTGGATTAAGGTCATGAAATATGCTATCAGCAAGAATGCATCTTACTTCAATAGCCATCGCATGATGCGCCGCTACTTGATAGAAGCCTACACTAGATAAGTTTGGCTGAAAGTTTCAAAGTTGAAAATTTAAGCATGGACGGCTGAAACCGAAATTAGACTTAAAACGCTTAGCACGTAGCCATTTAACATCATCACATTCATGGAGATGGTTTACAGCAGGCAACCAGGCTAGGTAGCGCCACCTCCACTGCACGTTTACCTTCCTCAATTGCCTCCTTGGCGCGATGAAAATCAAGCAAGCCGAGGTGTGCCAGACGTGGCGTTATAATCACATCGGGTGGCTCGCCCGCCATGCGGCTACGGCTGATGCGCACCTGCATAATGTTGATACTGGACGTTACCACGTCTAGCATGGAGGGGAGCTTGGGCTCCTCGTTCCATTGCGCTGGAATCAGTGCGCTAATGCGCGCTTGTAGCTTGCTTTTCCATTCGCTGACCTCGGCGCTTGGTACTTCAAGCGCATATTCTTCACGCAAGTTGCGGCCTATAATGTCAGAACTAAGATCGACCGCAATCACGATATCGGCGCCCATTGCGCGTGCTAGCGATACCGGTACCGGATTCACCAAGCCACCGTCCACCAGTAACCGGCCTTCATGTAGCACTGGCGCAAATAACGCGGGAAGTGCGATGGAGGCACGTATTGCTTCGACGGTAGAACCCTCGCGTAACCAGACTTCCGCCCCGGTATCCAACGCAGTAGCCACCGCTGCAAAAGGCATGGCTAAGTCCTTGATCGGACGGTCGATGAAATTAGAGCGAAAGAACTCGATTAACCGATCGCCCTTGATCAACCCACCACTCATACTTACATCCAGAAACGAGAACACGTTGGTAATGCCCAGTTCGAGTAGCCATTGCTCAAAATGTTCCAGCTCGCCCGCGGCGTAGGCCGCGCCCACCAGTGCGCCAACTGATGTGCCACATACCAAGTTTGGCCGAATGCCGGCTTGTTCCAAAGCCCGAATAACGCCTACATGTGCCCAACCGCGAGCCGCACCACCGCCTAACGCTAGCCCCACTCTTGGCTCTCGAGGTATATTCATATATTGCCTCTTTGTATAACGCTGCTGAATTTATACTGATACATCACGGTATAGCCTTTCATCCCTGACAGTTGTAAGTGGACACCTACGTCCGTGTGCAATTGAATAGCATGTACGGTAGTATGCACAGATGCAGATATTTTATCTAAACGTTTATTTTAGCTTAATATTTTTTAAGTTGAAGTGTTAAAAAACGGGGTCATATAAAATGCAAAGTGCTGATAAAAATTGCTCATCTTCGGATACATATCCACATGGAATGCAAATAAAAAGATCAAATGTAGCACGCGTGTTTTTTGCCCTGTGGCCAGAGGCATCGGTGCGGCAGGCGCTACATACGTTAGCCATGGGGTATCAGTCACCGTGTGAAGCGCGTGTCATGAGCGCGGATACCTTGCATATGACCTTGCTATTTATGGGGGAGGTAGAACGGGCGTGCCTGCCGCAATTGATGCAAACCGCGGACAAGGTGTCGGCACCAGCTTTTGGATTTATATTGGAGAGAGTTTCATTTTGGCAGCATAACCGGATTGCTTATGCCGCACCTCTAGAAAAAATACCAGCACTGGATCAATTGGTCGCCATGCTAAAGCAGGCGCTGATAGCTGCGGGTTTTCAGTTTGATCACCATGAGTTTAAGCCGCATGTCACGTTGTTACGCAACGTCGTGCATGCGTCTGAGTCACAATTCATTACGCCCATCAAGTGGTGGGTAGACTCATTTGTGTTGGTGGAATCGGTTACGACTGAGCTAGGGGCAAGTTATCAGATACTCCAGACGTGGCCGTTATCGCCTATAACTACTCAATATTGATAAGTGCGTGGTTGTTAATATGTAAGCTGGATTAGCCAGCGTTAAGTCATTTGGTAGTCACGCCATCAATAACATTAAATTTGACTGCGCTGCTTACTCCATCAAATGGATTGGGTGCTTAATGCGTGTGCGGAGCCAATTTAATCGTCTTCTAAAATGCGCTTACCTTCGTCTTCAATGTCTTCAAATTGGCCACGATAAACTGCCCACCAAAGACCAGCGAGTACGATAAGTGCCATCACGACGGAGAGCGGAATGAGTATAAATAGTATGTCCATGGTTAAGTCCTCTGATTTAGACCGTTGGGGGTAGATCTTTAGTTATTGCGTTGGGTGCAGTAGTCATACTGGTTGAAAATTTGGTTAAACGCAAGGCGTTTGCGACTACAATCAGTGAACTCACCGCCATGCCTAGCCCCGCTAACCAAGCGGATAAAACGCCAGTAAACGCCAGTGGAATACTGATAAGGTTGTAAGCAATCGCCCATGCGATATTTTGTTTAATAATTTGCATGGTGTGTTGCGCATGGCGAATCAGGTATGGGATTTGGCTAATATCACCATTAAGAAAAACATAATCCGCATGAGCCTGTGTTAATGGTACACCTTTCCCCATAGCAATTGAAACATGCGCACTGGCTAAAATTGGACCATCATTAAGGCCGTCTCCCACCATCAGCACTTTTTTGTGTTGCGCTTTGAGCGTTTGTAAGCGTAACAGTTTGTCATGTGGACTACAGGCTGATTGATAGTGTGAAATGCCAATTTCTTTTGCGGTATTTTCAACAGCATCAGATTTGTCCCCTGATAACAGTTCAATATTGAGGTTAGCTTGTTTTAGCAGTTGTACGGTGAGTGCGGCCTGCGGTTTAATGGCTTCTTGTAGTGAAAATGTGGCTAACCAGCCGTTGGCATCAGCTAAAAATACTTGCTGGTTATGCTGATTTATTTCAATAGCGCCACAAAATTGTGCCGCGCCTAATTTCAACTCGCCATTAACTAGGTTGGGGTCGTTGAGTAGGGCATTGGCGGTTAAGTTTTTAATAGAAGCGCTAATACCAGCCCCGACCACTTCTTGAATGTTGTCCAGTTCAATAGCCAGTTGCGGATTGTTTTTACTGGCGTTGAATAATGCACGGGAAATAGGGTGCAAAGAGTGCTTGGCAATGGCACCGGCCAAAGCTAGCACGAGTGATTCTGATAGACCTTCTTTGTGTTGAATCGCTTTAACTTGAATATGATCTTCAGTCAGCGTGCCGGTTTTGTCAAAAATGATGGTGTCAATATTGGCGATGTTTTCAATGGCTTGTAACCGTTTGATTAAAATGCCGCGCTTAACAAACGCGCTGGCACTTGATAGCATGGCAGCAGGCGTGGCTAAAGACAGCGCACATGGGCAGGTGACGATGAGCACGGCAGCGGCTGTCATTAGTGCGCGCCCACGATCAACATCCCACAATAGTGCCGCAGCCAGCGCAGCACTTAATATCACAAATAGTAAAAAAGGGCGTGCAACACGGTCTGCTAACTGCGAAAGTCTGGGCTTTTCAATGGCCGCTTGGTTGATCAGATTGACAATCTGGCCGTACTTGGTGGACTCACCAATGGTTTCAAGTGTCATCGTCACCGATTGGCGCAAATTGTAGCTACCGGCAATCACGGTGTCGTGCAGGTTTTTTGTAATTGGGGTTGATTCACCGGTGAGTAGCGACTCATCAACGCTGGTGCTGCCAGAAACCAGTGTGCCATCGGCAGGGAAAGCTTCACCAATGTTGACACGAACCGTGTCGCCAATTTTAAGTTGCGAATTAAGTACGCGGGTAAAGGTGCCATCTGCATTTTGGCGCTCAGTGTTTTCAGGAATGCGGCTGACCAGGTTTTCTAGCGCACCTAAGGTTTTGCGATGCAGTTTGACTTCAATTAAACGGGCAGACAGTAAAAAGAATACAAACATGGTCAGTGAATCAAAATAAACAGTATGCCCCCACCAGCTATTAGGTTCAAAAGTTGCAGCTGAACTCACGACAAATGTAATGATGATGCCCAGTGCGACCGGTAAGTCCATGCTGATTTGCCGTTGTTTTAAATCACGAAAGGCGTTACTAAAAAACGAACTGCTGGAAAACAGCAACACAGGCAGGCTAAGTAGCCATGATGCCCAATTAAGTAAATAAAGAATGTCGGGTGAAATTTCACCTGGCTTTGTAAAGTACGTCGGGCTTGCGTACATCATTACTTGCATCATGCAGAAGCCTGCGACCATCCAACGCCAAAATGCGGCGCGTTGTTTTTTGAGCGATTCTTGGTCGCTTATCAGCGACGATGCAGGGCTGGCGCTATAACCCAAGGCTTGAATGGTAGCGAGAATTTTTGAAGGCAACGTGATTGCAGGGGACCACACCACAACCGCACGCCGTTTAGACATGCTCACGCGCGCACTCACCACGCCAGGAGATGCCTGCAAGCCTTGCTCAATAATGCCTGAACAAGCAGCGCAACGCAGGCCATCTAGTAATAAGTTGGATTGCAGCAGTGATTTTGAGGCGTCATGCTCAAATGGCTGGCTAAACGCCTGCCATTGATCTTCGGTATCTAAAATGGTCCAGGCTGGGTTTGGTGAAATATCTTCATCAGTGAGCGTGTTGGTTAGCAAAAACTTACTCCATACAAAGTGTTGATGATGGGGGTAGCCAAATCTAGGCAAGAGGTTTTTAATGTACTTTGTTTAATGCGTTTTGGTCGTGCAATTATATATTGAAAAACAGGGATTCAACCCCATGTTGATCGCAGGTTAACCTTATTTACACGGGAGTGAAACATGCGCTTTGATAAATTAACGACTAAATTTCAACAAGCACTGAATGATGCACAAAGTTTGGCGGTGGCGAGTGATTGCCCCACGATAGAGGCTTTGCATTTATTGTCAGCACTGCTTAATCAAGATGATGGTGGAACCAGCTCGTTATTAGCGCATGCAGGCGTACATTTGGCGCCACTTAAAACTGGGCTTAGTGCGTCTATTGAACAATTACCAAAATCTTCGGCCGGTTCGGGCGAGGTTTCGCTGTCGCGTGATCTTAATAACCTGCTTAATGTGACTGATAAGCTGGCGTTAAAGCGTGGTGATGGGTTTATTGCCAGCGAGATGTTTTTGTTAGCACTGGCGGATGATAAAGGTGCGGCTGGTAAATTACTTAAAACGCATGGTTTATCTAAAACGGCTTTGGAACAGGCGATTGATGCCGTACGCGGTGGCGAGCAGGTGAATGAGTCTGATGCTGAATCTAATCGTGAGGCACTCAAAAAATACACGGTTGATTTAACCGAACGTGCTAGATTGGGCAAGTTAGACCCAGTCATTGGGCGTGATGATGAGATTCGCCGCGCGATTCAAATACTTGGACGCCGTACTAAAAATAACCCAGTGTTGATTGGTGAACCTGGTGTGGGTAAAACCGCAATTGTTGAAGGCTTGGCACAACGGATTGTTAATGGTGAAGTGCCAGACTCACTCAAGGGTAAAAAGGTCTTGTCTTTGGATATGGCGGCGTTGCTGGCCGGCGCCAAATACCGTGGTGATTTTGAAGAGCGGCTAAAATCTGTGCTAAAAGAATTGGCGCAGGATGAAGGTCAAACCATCGTGTTTATTGATGAAATTCATACTATGGTGGGCGCAGGCAAAGCCGAAGGCGCGATGGATGCCGGCAATATGCTTAAGCCTGCGTTGGCGCGCGGTGAGTTGCATTGCGTGGGCGCCACCACTTTAGATGAATACCGTAAATATATTGAGAAAGATGCCGCACTAGAGCGCCGCTTTCAAAAAGTGCTAGTCGACGAGCCAACGGTGGAGGCGACGATTGCTATTTTGCGCGGGCTGCAAGAAAAATATGAGTTGCATCATGGCGTAGAAATTACCGACCCGGCCATAGTGGCAGCGGCAGAGCTTTCACATCGTTACATTACTGATCGTTTTTTGCCAGATAAAGCGATTGATTTGATCGATGAAGCGGCAAGCCGTATCAAGATGGAGATTGACTCCAAACCTGAGGTGATGGATAAATTAGAACGCCGTTTAATTCAGCTAAAAATTGAGCGTGAAGCGGTGCGCCGTGAAAAAGACGAAGGCAGTAGAAAACGCTTTGAGCTGATTGAAGAAGAAATTATCAAGCTTGAAAAAGAATACGCTGACTTGGAAGAAATCTGGAAAGCTGAAAAAGCGCAAGTACAAGGCTCAGCACACATTAAAGAGGCGATAGAGAAAGTTAAATTTGAGATGGAGGAAGCTACGCGTAAAGGCGAGTGGCAGAAAGTCTCTGAACTGCAATACGGCAAACTACCGCAACTTGAAACACAGCTGAAGCAGGCCGCCAGCTCTGAAGAAACCGCCACCTTATCTAAAAATAAGATGTTGCGCACTGAAGTGGGCGCAGATGAAATTGCCGAAGTGGTGAGCCGTGCTACCGGTATTCCTGTGAGCAAAATGATGACGGGCGAACGTGAAAAACTGCTGACCATGGAGGCTAAGCTGCATGAGCGCGTGGTTGGGCAGGATGAAGCGGTGCGTTTAGTGTCTGATGCGATTAGGCGTTCGCGTTCAGGGTTAGGTGACCCTGGCCGCCCTTATGGTAGCTTTTTATTCTTAGGGCCAACTGGTGTGGGTAAAACCGAACTATGTAAATCATTAGCTAACTTCTTATTTGATTCTGAAGATCATCTAATCCGTATCGACATGAGTGAATTTATGGAGAAGCATTCAGTGGCACGCATGATCGGCGCGCCTCCTGGCTATGTTGGCTATGAAGAAGGCGGTACGCTGACGGAAGCGGTGCGCCGTAAACCTTACAGCGTGATCTTGCTGGATGAAGTGGAAAAAGCGCATCCTGACGTGTTTAATGTGCTGTTGCAAGTGTTGGATGATGGTCGCCTGACTGATGGTCAAGGGCGTACGGTTGATTTTAAAAATACCGTCATCATCATGACATCTAACTTAGGTAGCCAGATGATACAGAGCATGGCCGACCAAGACTACCAAGTGGTGAAGTTGGCAGTAATGGGTGAGGTGAAAACGCATTTCAGGCCAGAGTTTGTCAATCGTATTGATGAAGTAGTGGTGTTTCATGCGCTTGGTGAAGCTAATATTAAATCGATTGCGGCGATTCAGTTGCAGACTTTAGCCAAACGCTTGAGCGCAATGGATATGCAATTGGAGCTGACAGAAGCAGCCATTACAGAAATTGCCAATGCCGGCTTTGACCCAGTGTATGGTGCGCGCCCTCTAAAACGTGCGATACAGAGTGAGATTGAAAACCCATTGGCACGTGAAATTTTAGCGGGGAATTTTGTGGCTAAAGATACCGTCAAAGTGGATGTGAAGGCAGGTAAGCTTGTGTTTTCAAAAGCCAGTGTCTCGTGATTTGGTGGCGTAATTTAAAAATGTTTGAAGATTTTTACACAGCAGAAACGTTACAGAGTTAACATTTTTTGTCATTTTCACCGCCCTTCGACAAGCTTGGAGAACGGTGGAAATGACGAAGCGGTGATGTTCTGTTTAAAACGTTTAGTGAATTAGTTAGGTAGTAGCTTCATCCCAATCCACTGTTCAATCCACAGTGGTTGATGTTGAAAGGAGTTGAATGATGCGTAAAAGCCTTGGTTTGTTAGGGGTAAGTTTTTTATTGGTGCTTGCCGGGTGCGCAACATCAAGCCATCAACAAAGCATGAAGTTGCCGCAGATCGATCGCATTTCTGAGGCTGAGTTGGCGCGAATCATGCCCGTACCTGTGGCTGCATTAAGTTTGGACGAGGTGGTTAAATTAAGCCAAGCAGGCAACAGTGCTGACCAAATCATTGAAAAAATAAAAATCAGTAACTCTTTATATGATTTAACGCCCAGCCAAACCATTACATTAAGTCAGCAGGGCGTTGATCCAAAGGTATTGGATTATATGCATACAAGTCGCGAACTTGCCTTAAGAAACAGTATCGCCGATGAAATCAATAAACGTGAGAAAGAAAAGCGCGACGCGCTAGAAAAGCTAAAACGCCAGCAGTTATTGCAACAACAACGTTTTTATGATCCCTTTTGTCGAAGCTACTATGGCTTTCACCCTTATGGATACGGGGCTTATGGCTCAAGGTTTGGCTCCCACTTTGGCTTTGGTGGCGGCTATGCAAGACCATGGGGTTGCTGGTAATTTGAGCTAGCAGCTGTTTTAATGATTAACGCGACACCATAAAAATCAAGACAATAAAAATCAAGAAAACATCAGAAATTTTGGAAAAATAAATGCAACAAAAAACACATCAAATCAGCGTGAGTACGCATGGTCGAAAACTTTATGACATTACACCTGAGCTTATCGCTTGGGTTAATAGTAGTGGATTGCGAACAGGGCTAATCACCTTGTATATTCAGCACACTTCAGCCAGTTTGCTGATTAACGAAAATTATGATCATGATGTGCTGGTCGATTTAGAAGCGTTTTTTAATCGATTAATTCCGGATGGCGATCCGCTATTTATTCATACGGTTGAAGGCCCTGATGATATGCCTGCGCACGTGCGCACAGCGCTGACCCAAACGCATTTATCAATACCGCTTATAGACGGTGAGGCTGCTTTGGGGCAATGGCAGGGCGTGTTTTTGTATGAGCATCGCCATGTAAATAGTAAGCGCAGAGTTATCTTTCACCTGATTGGTGAGTAAAAACGCGTAGCACGTACATTTTTTCTGCTGGTTTAGGGATGGCTTTGAGTAATTTTGGTTAAATATCTGCTATTACTGGAGTTGTTTTGTAGGCAAAGGTGGTAGTTAAATTTTGCAAATAGACGGAATAGGGTTGCGGATAATTAAAGTTAAGTTAGAATAACGTAATAAGTTTTTTGCTCATAACCCATTGAATATCAAACAATGGTTATCGTTTTTTTAATTAATGTAAAGGGGAATACAATGTCAGCTTTATTACGTTCTTTATTAGTATTAGGGGTTGCAAGTTTGTTGATGGTTGGTTGCGGTGAAAAAGAAGTTGCTACACCTGTAGAAGAGGCACCTGTTGCTGCACCGGTTGAAGCCGCACCTGTGGAAGCCGCACCAGTTGCAGGTGGCTATGAGCCAACTGCAGAAGAGCGCGTGCCTGGCATCACTATTGATCCAGCAACATTAGCTGCGGAAACGGAAGCTACTGCAGAGCCTGTTGAAGCCGCCGCTGAGTAATTGATATAGCAAGGCTACTTTTATGTGGCTGGGCTCTATACAAAAAAACACGCTTAAGGCGTGTTTTTTTGTATAGAGCCCACTTGTACGGAAATTTAAACGGCCTATATTTTTCACACTAGTCTGCTACTGAAATCCGGTTTATAGCTAATCGAGAGCTTTGCACCACAAGGGTACACCGATCAGGGCAAACTGATAAGCAATGCTAAGCCAGCAAGCTGGCAAGTATTGCTAACCATAAAGCTGATAATCAGCACTAAAGCCAGTAAACTGGCAAGTGCTGCTAACCATAAAACTGATAAGCATTACTAAGCCAGCAAGCTGGCAAGTATTGCTAACCATAAAACTGATAAGCACTACTAAGCCAGCAAGCTGGCAAGTATTGCTAAATACGTTAATTTTGTACCCCAGGGCACCCTCTCTTTTCACTTCGTGAAAATTCACCTTGTCATTCTTCGCTACGCTCAGAATGACGGTATTTTTTGGATTAGCTATAGTGGAGTTATTGCGCCAGTTCCGCTGCATCAATTACAACTTTGTAAAGATTGACTTCATTCGGCGATTTAATCTGCACACCGACCGCCACTTGATTGCGTTTGCCTGACGCTATGCTGCCTTTTATCATCAGCGCCTGACTTTGACCAATGGCACGACCAGTTTTGGCGTCATATTTCACCACATGCACTTGTACGCGATCTACGGCGACGCTGGTATTATTTTGCACAACTGCGTATAAGTTCCCCGCACTGTCCGCCTGTGGCGCCGCTTGAATATATTTGGCTGGGTTGCGCGGCAAATCAATACGCACAGCACGTGCTATTGCATCTTTACCGATATCGGAATTTGAGCTGGCTGCAACTTGATAATGTTGAAGTGCCACGTCGGTCTGACCGCGATCTTCAGCCAGTTGACCAAGTAGCGCATGTCCAGGTGCGGTGGGTAATAGCGCATTGGCGCGTTTTAGGTAGGGCTCGGCTTCAGTTTTTTTACCCATGTTAAAAAGCGCAATGCCGCTTTGGATATGAGGTTTAAAGTAGTCTGGCTGCAGTTTGATGGCTTTATCGTAAAATGCTAATGCCTCCTGTGGTTTTTTTTGCGTTAAAGCAATATCGCCTAGCAGCTCCTGAAAGCGCGCCTCACGCGGTTCACCGGCGATTGCTTGTTTGGCCAAGGCGGTTGCCTTAACGGTGTCTTTTGCTGCCAGTGCTTTTACGCCTTCATCATAGGCTTTGTACGCGGCTTGGGTGGATCTAAGTTTGGCAGTTTTCTGTGCATAGACTTCTTTACCCCAGTCGCCACCGGCACCCACTTGGGCAAGTGTGACTTTGTTTGCATCTACACGTGCTTGAGATGGCGGGTGGCTAGCAAATAAACCCTCAATGAAGTTACTTTTACGGTCAGCACTTAATTTCACAAAGGTTTCTTGTAACGTTACCGCTGCCGCCGGGTCGTAACCCGCTTTTTTCATGTATTGCATGCCGTATAAATCAGATTCACTTTCAGCATCGCGGCCGTATTTACTATTGACTAGTTGCGTGCCCACCTGCGCACCGCCAACAATCAAATTGGCGTAGTCGGTATTTTGTGCGCCAATGCCAACGGCAACCATCGCCCCTTGTAAAAATATGCCGCGCTCCATGCCTTGCGCACCGTGGCGAGCGGCGGCGTGCACCATTTCATGCCCCATGACGGCCGCTAATTCTGCCTCACTATTTAATTCATAAAGCAGGCCGCGATTAAAGGCGATTTTCCCGCCCGGCATTGCCCAGGCGTTGGGTACGGAGTCATTGATTACCGTATATTCATACGGCAGTTTGCGGTCTGAGACTGCTGCCAGCTTGTCGCCCACACTTTTTACATAAGCCGTAAGCTCAGGGTCGAGTATGTAATCACCACCTTGAGATTGGCGCGTCGGCGAGTAGTTCTTCTGGCCAATCGAGATTTCCTGTGCTTCGGACACCAGCTGAAATTCACGTTTTTTAGTCACTGGATTGGTGCCGCAGGCACTGGGTAACAGCGTCAGGGCGACTAAAAAAGTGACTGATAATTTTTTACCTATGTTTAGGTATTGCTTATGTTGCATGATGATGCGCTCGACTGTTCGATGTTAAAAAACGAAGTAAAAGCATAGCGCAAAAGTGTGGGTGCGCTAATAGTTTTTGGTGTAAAACGCGTAAAGTTTCGTAAAACGCTGACTAAATATTTGCTGCTTATTTAGCTACTTGTAGAGTTTATGTGTGTGAATATATTCAATCACACTATCAGGCATTAGGTAGCGCGCAGAATAGCCGTGCTTAAATGCTTCACGAATCGCCGTTGATGAAATATCCAGTGCTGTTACTTGGCGCATGGTGACAAACCCTGCGGGAGCTGTATGCAAATCATCACTATGTTCGCTGTAGTGGTTATGCAAAAAAGTTTCTAAAATTTTTGGCAGCTTATTCGCTTCAGCTTGAGGTCTTTGCACCAGTGCAATATGGCAAAGTTGAATGATTTCCTGCCAGCGATGCCAGGTGTCAAATTTGGTAAAAACGTCACTACCCATTAGTAGCGTAATGCTGGTTTGCATGCCGAGATCTTCACGCAGGCTTAGTAATGTGTCTATGGTATAAGAAGCGCCAGCTCGGTGTAGCTCACGGTCATCAAAGCTAAAGCCAGTGTTATTTGCAATACTTAGTTGTACCATCGCTGCACGATGTTCTGCGCTGATTGCTAGGGCGTTTTTGTGCGGTGGATTGGCAGCGGGAATAAAACGGACTTCATCAAAATTTAACGCATCCGTAAGCTCTTGCGCCATGCGTAAATGCCCAAAATGAATTGGGTTGAACGTGCCGCCAAAGATACCGATTGCAGGTATTTGAATGCTAGGATCTCCGATGGCTTTCAAACTTGCATCCGCTTAGTTAAGCACGCACATGCCCATCGCCCAATACCACATATTTAAGCGAGGTTAAACCTTCTAAACCGACTGGGCCGCGAGCATGCAGTTTGTCAGTCGAAATGCCAATTTCAGCACCTAAGCCATATTCAAAACCATCGGCAAAACGTGTGGATGCATTCACTATCACGCTGCTGGAATCTACTTCACGCAAGAATCTGCGCGCTTTAGTGTAATTCTCCGTCACAATTGCCTCAGTATGTTGCGATGAGTGTTGGTTGATATGCGCAATTGCCTCATCTAAACCACTCACCACTTTGCACGAAATTATCGCCGCTAAATATTCAGTGTAATAATCTTCTTCAGTCGCTGGCTTGGCCTGTTTCACCAAGCGACAAGTTTCCGCACAGCCACGAATTTCAATGCCGTGTGCGGTAAGCATGTCGGCAAGTTTAGGCAACATGGTAGTAGCAACGGAGCGCGCAATCAGTAGCGATTCCGCTGTGTTACATGTGCCGAGCCGCTGTGTTTTGCTGTTTTCTATAATACGTAACGCTTTATCGAAATCCGCATCATCATCTACATAGACATGGCAATTGCCATCCAGATGCTTAATGACAGGAATGCGTGCATCGGCGGCTATGCGCTCGATCAGCCCCTTGCCGCCGCGTGGCACAATTACATCCACGTATTGCTTCATGGTAATTAACTCACCTACCGCAGCGCGGTCTGTGGTTTCCACCACTTGTACTGCCGTGGTTGGTAAGCCAGCTTTTTGTAAGCCTTCATGTACCAGTTTTGCCAGTGCCTGATTGCAATGTATCGCTTCACTTCCGCCGCGCAAAATGGCAGCGTTGCCAGACTTGATGCACAAGCCGGCAGCGTCGATAGTAACATTTGGGCGCGCTTCGTAAATGATGCCAATGACGCCTAGCGGTACGCGCATTTGCCCAATTTGAATGCCACTTGGGCGATATTTGAAATTGCTCATTTCACCGATTGGGTCAGCAAGGCTGGCAATTTGCTGCAAACCTTCTGCCATGTTGGCAATGGTTTTTTCGCTAATCGCTAAGCGGTCAAGCATGGCAGGCTCTAAGCCATTGGCGCGCGCCGCGTCTAAATCAAGCTTGTTAGCCGCCAGCAGCGTGTCTTTTTCACGCAAAATAGCTTTTGCAATTGCGGTCAACGCATTGTTTTTTTGAATAGTATCGGCACTCGCCATCGCACGCGAAGCCTTGCGCGCTTCAATGCCAATGTCTTGCATATAGGTTTGAATGTTCATGAGGTGATTATACGTTTTTGTGCGCAGAATTAAAATAAATCAGCATCGTATTGCGAGCATCACACACCGCTCAGTAAAAAATCAATTGCAGCAATAATGTCATTTTGGTAAGCAGTTAAAATCTCAACTTCTGCACCCAATTCACGTTTGTGAATACCCGCTAATTGTGGCGTCATCATGCAGTAATCTTGCCCTTGCACAGGCAAAACGGGGGTGAGTTTGCATATGGGCTGGTGCGCCATGGTTTTTATTGGTGTAAGCGGCACTACAACACAGGTTTGCATTGATGCCAGCAAATCATTTTGAATGTTGAGCAGAAATGGATAAGCCGCTTGCGTAGCCTTGTTTTTGTTTTGATAAACGGTAAATTGTGACATTTAAAACACGCGCAAGGTATCAGCAAACGCACCATACTTATCGGCTTGCTGGTTATAACCATCAATCGCCTGCTGATTTTGCGCAAGCCACGCTTGCTGCTGCTTCGCCTTAATAATTGCGATCAGGCTTTCTTCTAAAGTAGCGGATAAATTGATATTGAGCGCACGCGCTTTATTGAGTAAATCACTATTCACGCTTAAATTGGCGGCACGTTTAGGCGCTTGGGCATCATAATTAACTTGCATAATTGATCCTTTCACAACTTTTGTGAGATGCGCAAATTATATGCGCATAAGTAATGCGTGTCAAAAGTGGATAGTCTGGGTTAAATTCACACTCACCGCCCCCGCACCTTAGCTAAGCCGAAACAAAGCCGTGAAATTTCCAGCCAAGCATCACCCAGCATGACGCCTTTGGCAGTTTTATCAATATCTGCCAATTTTTGCAGCGTGGCTTCTAATTGGCGCAGACTCAGTCGCGCCAAGGCACGTTTAACTAAAGCCTGTTTATCACCATAAATACGTGCGTTAGTCATGGCGCTAGTCAGGTTTTCACCGCGTATCTCAGCTTGTTTGATGCGTACCAAAGGTCGCAACACCCACATCAGTGGGTTCATGACGGCTACCGCATTTTCACCTTCATCTTGCAAGCCTTGCAAAATACGCACGGTGCGCTCGGCATCGCCCGCCAGCACGGCTTCACCTAACTGAAACGCATCGTAGCGCGATACATTAAGCACGGCCTCGCGCACGGTGGCCTCGCTTAATTCACCTTGCGGATAGAGTAAGCCTAATTTCTGAACTTCTTGATTGGCTGCCAGCAGGTTGCCTTCTACCTGATGCGCTAAAAACTCTAGTGTTTGCACACTGGTCTGCTGGCCTTGCTGGGCGAGGCGGTTGGCAATCCATTTGGGTAAATTGGCTGCATCAATTTCATTAAGGGTGATTGTCTGCGATTGGGTGTCTAAGGCTGCAAACCATGCGCTGTTTTTAGCATCCCGCTCTAACGTTGGCAATATAATCACAACCGTGGTATCGGGCAGTGCTTTTGCCGCCAGCGCTTGCAGTGCTTTGCTGCCTTCAACACCGGGCTTGCCGCTAGGGATGTTAAGTTCTAATAAACGACGGCTTGAAAAAAGCGAAATAGATTGGCCGAAGCTTTGAATTTGCTGCCAGTTAAAATTTCGCTCTACGGTTAAACTGTTACGCTCATCAAAACCTTGAGTGCGCGCGGCCGCACGAATCGCATCTAAACATTCGCGTTGCGCGAGCGGTTCATCACCGACTAATACGTAAAGCGGTTGCAAACCTTGCTTGAGGTGCGTTTCGAGTTGAGCTTGAGCTAAGCGCATGGTGAGTTATTTGGTTGATAGCTTAATCGCTGTTAAACGGCGTAAAACTTCGCGCACAGCGTCCTGGCGCATATCCGCGTTCAGCCTTGATTCCTCATCAGCTTTGCCGAGTAAGGCATTGTCGTTATATGAAAAATCGCGACGTGCCTGCACGGTTTGTATTTTGCTCCATATCGGGTTGGCTGGCTCACGTGTTCTAAAGTTTACCCGATAATTCAGCTCAAACTCGCGCACCAAACCACCGCCACTTAATGACAAAATGCGTTTTTCATAGGCCTCGTTCACCAACTCCAATAACAGCTCGGCACTCTCGACATTTTCTGCCACTTGCACGCCATTGGTTTTGAGTGACTGTTTAAGATCGCGCGAGATGCTGAGTGTAGCACCTTGAATATACAAGGTTTTGAATGAAAGCTCAGCCATGCCACGCAGCTGAAACCCGCAGGCAGAAAGAACCAGTGTGAACAATACGAATAAACTGATACGGCGCATGATGGCTTTTTGCATGGCGGTTTCTTTCATAGACTTATCCCACAACAACGTTAATGAGTTTATTTGGCACTACGATCACTTTGCGGACAGTCATATTATCTTCAATGTACTTTTGTACGCAAGGTTGTTGTAACGCCAGTTGTTCTAAAGCTTCTTTGGTTTCAGTTTTGGCAACGGTAATGCTACCGCGGAGTTTGCCGTTGACTTGAATCACATATTCAATGCTATCTTGCACCGTGGCGGATTTATCCGCCACAGGCCAGCCAGCTTCTAAAATATGGCTGTCAGGGCGCAGTTCAGCCCAGATAGCCTGGCAAATATGCGGCACAATCGGTGAAAGTAAAAGCGCTGCGTTCTGCAGTACCTCTTGGCGAACGCTACGGGTTACCTCGTCGTTACCTTCTACTTTGGCAAGTGCATTCATCAGTTCCATTACTGATGAAATCGCAGTATTAAAACTATGGCGACGACCGTAGTCATCTGCCACTTTTTCAATGGTCAGGTGTAACTGGCGGCGCAGGTTTTTAAGGTCAGCATTTAATTCACCTGAGGTGTAAGCAATGGAGGCGCCAAGTTCAAGGTGGTCGTAAGTCGCCTTCCATAAACGTTTTAAGAAGCGGTGCGCACCTTCTACGCCGCTATCCGCCCACTCCAGGCTTTGTTCAGGGGGTGCTGCAAACATCATGAATAAGCGCGCGGTATCTGCACCGTAAGTATCAATCAGTGCTTGTGGGTCAACCGTGTTGCCTTTGGACTTGCTCATTTTAGAGCCATCTTTCAGCACCATGCCTTGCGTGAGCAGGTTGGTAAATGGCTCGTCATTCTTAATCAAACCCACATCGCGCATCAATTTGTTAAAGAAACGTGCGTACAGCAAATGCAGAATAGCATGCTCAATACCGCCTACATATTGGTCCACCGGCAACCAGTAATTTGCACGTTCGTCCGCCATGGCGGTGTTGCTATCAAAACTAGCGTAACGGGCGAAATACCAGGATGATTCAAAAAAGGTATCTAAAGTATCTGTTTCGCGAGTGGCTTTGCCACCACAGGTTGGGCAGGTGGTTTCAATAAAGTTTTGGTCTTTCTTAATCGGCGAACCAACGCCATCCATGATGACATCTTCTGGCAATACTACTGGCAGTTGTTCCGCAGGGACAGGTACTTCACCACAGCTTGCACAGTGAACAATTGGAATTGGGCAACCCCAGTAACGTTGACGTGAAACACCCCAGTCGCGCAGGCGGTATTGGGTGCGGCGTTTGCCAAGGTTTTTAGCAGATAATGCGGCGGCAATGGCAGTGCTCGCACCATCAAAATCCAAGCCGTCAAACTCGCCAGAATCAAACAATACGCCATGCTCTATCATCGGCAGAAGGATATCATTCACTGAATCAGTTGGTGAGCTAGTCGAAGTGCTGGTGTTCTTAATTACGGCTTTAATCGCTAAGTTGTATTTGTTAGCAAACTCAAAATCACGCTCATCATGCGCTGGCACCGCCATCACAGCACCTTCGCCGTAGCTGGCCAGCACGTAATTCGCGACCCAAACAGGTAGCTGCTCACCATTCAATGGGTGTGTAACAAATAAACCCGTTGCCATGCCTTTTTTCTCGGCAGTTGCAATGTCAGCTTCTGCCACGCTGCCGCGTTTGCATTCGGCAATAAATTCAGCCAATGCTGGGTTGTTTTGCGCGGCTTGCGTAGCTAGGACATGTTCTGCGGCAACCGCAACGTAAGTAGCGCCCATTAATGTATCTGGACGGGTAGTGTATACCTTGAGATTACCGTCTTGACCGACAATTGGAAACTCAACCTCGCAACCATAGCTTTTGCCTATCCAGTTGCGTTGCATGGTTTTAACTTGCTCAGGCCAGCCATCCAGCTTATCTAAATCATTCAATAATTCTTCAGCATAGGCGGTGATTTTCATAAAATACTGCGGAATGTCGCGTTTTTCTACCAACGCGCCACTACGCCAGCCGCGGCCGTCAATCACTTGCTCATTGGCTAACACGGTGCCATCTACTGGATCCCAGTTCACAGTCGATGTTTTTTTGTAAATCAACCCTTTTTTGAACAGCTCAGTAAATAACCATTGCTCCCATTTATAGTATTCAGGTTTGCAAGTGGCGATTTCACGGTTCCAGTCCACGCCTAATCCCAATTGTTTTAATTGGGTTTTCATGTGTTCTATATTTTCATACGTCCATTTTGCGGGGGCAGTATTGTTTTTAATCGCTGCGTTTTCAGCAGGCAAACCAAACGCATCCCAGCCCATCGGCTGCATGACGTTAAAGCCTTTCATTTTATGAAAGCGGCTGAGAACGTCGCCAATGGTGTAGTTGCGCACGTGCCCCATGTGCAGGCGGCCAGATGGGTAAGGAAACATGGATAAACAATAGTATTTAGGTTTATCTGAGATTTCAGACGCGGCGAAGGTTTGATTGGCTTCCCAATAGGTTTGGGCAGATTGTTCAATGTCTTTAAATGGGTACTGCTGTTGCATAATTTAACTATTTCTTAGAAGTTAACTGAATAGCCAAATTATACCGTGAAGCGGAGCGGTTTGCTGAGTGTTACGTGATACGCAATAAACCTTGGTTTTTGATGAGGTGAAAATTGAGAAAAAACCGTTAGTGGCGGGCTAGGGTTGCGTCATGTACTGTACTGGTTGGCAGACTGTTGCCAAATAGCTTGATAAATAGCCTCTAATGACTGCGCAAAGTGATGAGTGTCAAATAATGCAGAGGTCATTTTCTCAGCCAGTAATTTTTGTTTCATGGCGGTAATCATGGCTGGGTTGTTCGCAAGCTGAAGCGCTTTTTGTTCATAATCTTGCAAGCTGTAAGTAATTAACTCGGGTAAGCCTGCCGCGCTTATTAAGCTACCTGCCACACGCGCTGCAAAAGTTTCACCTGCACAGGTCAGCACGGGAACGCCCATCCATAGCGCATCGCTACAAGTGGTGTGTGCATTATAGGGCAGGGTGTCTAAAAATAAATCAGCAAGCGCATGGCGTGCTAGGTGGTCAGCAATGGCAACCCGCGGCGCAAAAATGAGGCGCTCGGCAACGATGCCAAGGGCAACGGCTTCGCGCATTAAATTCTGCTTTGCTAAAATATTGCAATCAAGCAACCAAAGCACGCTGTTTGGAACGGCGTTTAGTACGCGCATCCAAATTGAAAATACATCGGGTGTGATTTTGAAGCTTTGATTAAAACAGCAGAATACAAAGGCGCCTTCTGGTAAGTTGCAATTTTGGCGCGTAGGTGTATTGCCTATCGGGCGCTTACGGTCATTGGGCTGGTAGCTATGCGGTAACACGGCTAATTTTTCTGCGTAGTGTTGCGCTGATTCCGGCGGGCTAATAAAGCGATCAGTTAAGATGTAATCAAAAAGCGGCGCATCATCAAAAGCGCCCATGGTGCCAGGAAAGCCCAGCCAGCTCACATTGATGGGCGCAGGGCGTAGGGCGGCAATGCCGCTGCGGCTAGTTTGTGTAAAGCCGGTTAAATCTATCAATATATCAATATCGCTGGCGTATATTTTTTTTGCGGCTTCAATTTCAGACAGTTGTCGAATGTCATGAAATTGATCAAAGGCTTGTTCTAGCCTTGCTCTGGCACTGGATTTATCATTAACTCCGTAAGAAAATCCAACAATTTCAAATTGGGATATATCGTGTAATTCAATGAGTTCGCTGATTAAAAAGGCAAGCGGGTGTAGCCTGAAATCTGCAGATAAATAGCCCAGCTTTAATTTCTTCTGTGTGGTTTGTTTGTGGTGCGCAAACCTAAGTTGTTGACGATGTTGTATTAACCCCCCATAGCGATTTTTTACCCAGTTATTTGCACATATTTTTTGTTGTTCTGCCGTGGTGTTTTGCATGGCTAAAAACGCAAACGGTGAAATCTGTGCGCTGGGTTGGGTCGTTACCCAATGGCAAATTTCGGCAATATCATCTTCTAAACCTTGCCAATCGCAAATGTGTTGTTTTTGATGCACGAGATGCACCTTGGCATGATGCAGTTGCGGGTTCAGTTGCAACGCTTTTTGGTAGCTTTCAATCGCTAAATCCAGCTGTCCTAATTCGCGCTGAACATTACCTAAATTATTGTAAGTATCGGCATCATTGGGGTTAATCTGAATCGCTTTTAGGTAGTGTTTAGCCGCCTCAGTTGGCCTACCTAGCTCACGTTGGGCATTACCCAGGTTGTAAAGTAATGCAGCATTTTGCGGGTTAAGCTGTAACGCTTCCTCAAAGCTGGCTGCTGCCCGCGTAAAGTTACCCATGGTATGCGCTTGATTACCCAGTGAGGTTAAACAATGGCAAAGTGCCTCACGGACATCCTCTTTTTTAGGCATGGCGCGCAACACACGGCGATAGTAGCCTGCGGCCTCTTCAAAACGGTCAACTGCAAGCAGCGTGTTACCTAAATTAAGTTGCACATCTAAATCTTTAGGTTGCAGCAACACCGCTTGCTGAAAGCTTTTGATGGCAGCTTCTAGCTCATTATTAGCACGTAATGCCAGCCCGCAATTGTTTAAATAATCCACATTACGCGGGCTAATGGCTAACGCTTGTTGAATGTAGCGCACCGCATCTGCCGCACGATTGGTTTGATAGCAAATAATGCCTAGCATGTGATATGCATCAGCATGGTTGGCTTGCATGGTAATCGTTTGTTGAAAGCCTGACTCAGCTTGTGTTAACTGACCATTTCGGTAGAAATTTAAAGCGGTTAAATAGTGAGTGTGTGGCATGGTTAATTTTAACCTGAAATCATGTGTAAGCTCTAGCTATTGATTTAGCGCATTGATGATATCGTCACCAAACGGAGACCAGTAGAGTGAGTATAATCGGGAGTTTTTCCCGTGATGAAAGCAATCAAAATCTATACTATGCCTAAGCTATTAAAAAATAAGTGTATATGAGTCTTCAGCTTAAATTAAATTTGATCATTACCGGCTTGCTATTGCTACTGTTAAGTGTAGGCGCGGTATTTGTCGTAAAAAACGCAAGTGAAGACGTTCGTGCGGAAGTTACCTCGACCGCAAACTTGGCATTGCATTTATTGGATGCTGAAATACTGCATTACACCTCTGATTTTGGTTGGCTTAACAACGCAGAGAGTGCCTCGATTTTTAGGCTGAAAAACTTGGGTAATATCAGGCACTTAAAAATAGAGTTTTATGATATTAACGGTAATTTGCGTGAAACTAACCGCAATAAGCAACAAAAAACAGACCAAAATTCACCGCCAGCTTGGTTTGCAAACGCAATGAGTTTATCTGGCGCCGGTATGCAAGCGCAAACGAGAAATATCATATTGAGCGGACGTTATGTAGGTGAGTTGGTGGTGACGCCAGACCCAAGCTACGAGATTGCTGAAGTGTGGGATGACACTGTCGGGTTGCTTGGATTAGCCACAATATTTTTTGTGATGATCAATGTATTGGTTTATTTTGCAGTGAAATATACATTTAAGCCTGTTGGTAGAATTTTAGAGGCTTTAACGCAAATGGAGCAGGGCCAGTTTAGTAGCAGGTTGCCAGATTTTAAGCAGGTTGAATTGAAGGGAATTGGTCAAAAATTTAATGCCATGGCGGGTGCTTTGCAAAGTAGCACACAAAATAACCACCGCTTAACGCAGCAAATAATTCGATTGCAAGAAGATGAACGTAAAAGCTTGGCGCGAGATATTCATGATGAAATTGGACAGTATTTAACGGCTATTCATGTGGATGCGAGCGCGATTTTGAACGGTAAAAAACTATCTCTTGCCAAAGAAAGTGCGCAAGCCATTAGCAATGTTACGCGCCAAATGATGGACATGGTGCATGAAATTTTACAGCGTTTACGACCGCGTGCTTTGGATGAACTGGGGTTAGGCCTGGCTTTAGGCGAACTCATTCACCATTGGCGTCAGCGATGCAGAAACGTCAATATTATTCATAATATTGTAAGTAATGTGGGCGTTATTGATGAAGCAGTCTCTATTACTGCATATCGTGTGGTGCAGGAGTGTTTAACCAATATTGCTAAGCATGCCAACGCCCGCCGAGTGACCGTGAGCATGAAGCAGGATGAAAAATTTATTATTCTGCATATTGAAGATGATGGGGTAGGTTTCGATCCAACGGTTACTGCGGAAGGTTTTGGGCTGGCAGGTATGAAAGAGCGTATTCAAGGTTTGATGGGTGAAATGAGTATTGAGTCATCCAGAAGCCCAAACCCTGTAAACCATGATGGACAAAATCAAGACATGATAAATCAAGACATGATAAATCAAGGGACTAGAATAATGGTTAAATTGCCTAAACAAGTAATTGTTGCGAAAAGTGTTACTTAATGATCACTATTAAGTTGATGTTGGTCGATGATCACGCCGTCGTAAGATCAGGGTTGCGACGCTTATTGGAGCTTAATAAACGCGTAGAAGTGATTGCAGAAGCTGATTCAGGTGAGCAGGCTTATCAGTGCTATGGAGAGTTAAAGCCAGATATTGTTGTGATGGATATTTCCATGCCCGGCATGGGCGGCCTAGAGTCTGCCCGGCGAATTATTAAGCGATATCCAGCGGCTAAAATCGTTATTTTCTCCATGCATGAATCCGCCTCATTTGCTTCTCAGGCATTAAAGTCTGGTGTGAAGGGGTATGTCACCAAAACGGGTGCCGCTGAAGATTTAACGCATGCAGTGCTGGAGGTGGCGAATGGGAAAACTTTTTTAAGCGCTGAAATTGCGCAAAAAATAGCGTTAGAAACACTCTCAGGTCAGGATGATCCAATGCATCAACTCTCAGGAAGAGAGTTTGAAGTATTTAGATTGTTGGCTGAAGGTAAAAAGGTAGAGGAAGTGGCTGATATGCTCAAAATCAGCCAAAAAACCGTGGCCAATTATTACACCATGATTAAACAGAAGTTAGGCGTATCTAGCCCAATTGATATGGTACGTCTTGCTATACGTCACGGTCTGGTTGAAGGATAGTTGTTTGCACAAGAACTATCCAGCGGCGTTGCCCCTGCTTTGCCGTACTAAACGTACTGTCTGCATTGGTGCGCCTTGCACTTCATCCTGCTCGCTCATTTAATCAGCGCCTCCCTAAGTGGTAGGCAAAAGTACATTTTAAATTAACTCAGCACTCAATTAAACCAGCACTCTAAGGAAAAGTATGAAAAAAAAGTTATTGAATAGCATGTTATTTGCGTTTGTTGCATTCGCCTCATGTGAAAGCTTTGCAGGGTTTGATGAGGGTAAGTCCGCTTTTATGGCGCGTGATTTTGCAACGGCACTTAAGGAGTTTCAACCATTAGCGAATAGTGGTGATAAACAGGCGCAACATATTCTGGGTATGATGTACGACGAAGGGCAGGGTGTAAAGCAAGATTATGTACAAGCTGCGGCGTGGTACAAAAAAGCAGGTACACAAGGCCATCAAGATGCGCAGTACAATTTAGGTGTGATGTATGCACAAGCGCAGGGTTTGGAACAAAACGATATTGAATCAGCCAAGTGGTTTCAAAAGGCGGCAAGTCAAGGACATATTTTATCGCAATTTGCACTAGGCCGACTTTATACGGTGGGGCGCGGCGTTAAGGCGGATGCCACATCAGCTAATCACTGGTATCGTAAAGCTGCCGAGCAAAGTCATTACAAAGCGCAGTTGGCGTTAGGTAAAAACTATTTAGATGGAAACGGCGTTAAAAAAGATGTGAAGATAGCAGAAAGCTGGATCCGTAAATCTGCCGAACAAGGTCACCATAAAGCGGAATATGAAATGGGGATGCTTTATCGAGATGGTATTGCTGTGAAAAAAGATGCAAAAGAAGCTTACATGTGGTTTGAGCTTGCAGCTAAGCAAGAGCATGTTGGTGCTAAACAAGCGGCTGATGCGCTAGCAAAAACAATGAAAGCCGAAGAGATAGCCGCGGCTAAATTAGCCGCGAGTAGCTGGCATGCCAAGTTACCAGCCAATACTAATCCGCAAGCACACTAATTTTTAGAGGGCTGCGGTTTTAAGGTTGGCGGATTAAACCCAAGCGTCCTATTAGGGTTTGAGGTGCAAAAAAAAGCCACGCAAAGTATTTTGCGTGGCTTTAAAAATATTACAAATGCTAGCTAACTTTGGAGATTAACTGGGTGTAATTTTAGCTACCAGTTAAAATTTAGATAAGGGAATGTGTCATCAGTTTACCAGGAGTTTGTCCCAATATAATCAATGGGTTAATTCATTTCTCACTTTTAGCTAATCCATTGCTTTAACACTATAAATAGTCCAATGTTGTTTACCACCCGCCCGCGCAATCGAACAGCCAAGCGGCATTGGCGCAGCTTTAGGTGGTAAAGTCTGTTTAGTATGATCGGCAGTCTGCACATCCATAAACCATCTATCTACCCATACTTGCAAAGTTTGGGTAGGGTCTGTATTTTGTATCGAAATAAGTTTCCCGTCGCTTATTGAACAGTCTGCGGAATCCTCTTCCACAAATTTTACCTTAGCAACAATATTTTCTGATGCTAGAGATTCTTCTGCACAGGCTATTTGGAAGGACATTAGACACGCTACGATAACGCAAAATATTTTTTTTAACATTGCTAGATTTCTATAAGTAGATACATCTTAAAGCGGCGTATATTCAAGCGTATTGGCATCCATTTGAAATGGGTTTATTCGTGGTGTCGATGATGCTTCTTTAGCTATTCCGCGGGCATCAGCATCAATGTGCTTGGATATGTCATTGAGCATTCGTTTAACATTTTTATTGCAATTATCACTGAGGTGAAGTTCGTTATTATCTTGCTTGATGCTAAGTAATTTGGCTGAAGTAATTTCAACATTTTGCACCGCAATAGTCAATTTTTGCGGGTTAATTGTTTCAGTAAAAGTAAATTCATTTTTGCCGCCATAGGCCTGCAATAGCATGGTGTATAAGCCAGTAATTAGTGGTAGCACTCGGTCACCTTGGTATTCTGCGTTAAAGCTTAGATTTAAGGCTTCAATGGTTTGGGTATTTTTAATCGCATCAAATTGCCAGCCGAACGGACCTTCAAATACCCATTGTACAAATTCCGCTTTACTGACTGTTGTACTTTTTTGCAAGGCTTGCGGATTACATTCATAAAGTTCTAACATCAAAGTACGGAGGTTGGCACTTTGTAAACTAAATGCATCTGCTGCGTTAAATTGTTTAGGCGCGTTTTTTTGTGAAGTAGATTTAACCTGAATTGAGGGCGCGGCTAAGCTTAGCTGTGGTGTAAGCAACCATGTGCTAATACAAGCAAAAGCCAGAGGCACCATAGAACGTATTAGTATGTCAGTTTTCAATTATTTTCAGCCAACGTTTTTTCTGCAAAATGCCGATTGATTTCAGTATTATCAAAATCACGCCATTGTTGTATGCTCTGGTTAAATGTATCGGCTGGCATCACGCCTACTACGCCATCAATCACAACTTGATCTTTCAGGGCAAGTACACATGGGATTTGCGCTATATTGAAGAATGCAGCAATATCCGCATCTGTATCGCTATTTAACATTCCAAACACGATGTCTGGGTTCTGCTTGGCAGCTTGCTGAAACGTAGGACTAAAGCTCAGGCATGGTTCACACCATTCTGCCCAAAAATCAATAATCACGAAATGATTGCTTTCTATTACTGTTTTGAAGTTAGCTTTTGTCAGCGTAATAACGGACATAATTTTCCTTAAATTCGATTTTTTGATAATTGTTAGGCTTTACGGCGTTTCCACCAGGTAAATACGCCGAAAATGAGCAAGCTTAGCGGGAGTAATATTTGAAACCCAATAAACACGGGTTTGTAATTGCTTTCGGCGGTAAGATTAAGGTTGCCATCTTTCAATATTGTAGGTTGAATGGTAATTAAATTATCATCGCCAGCAAGCCAATTCACCATGTTTAGACCTAAATCAAGGTTACCGCCGTTAATGACAAAAGTGTTAGATAAAAAGTTGGCATTGCCAACCACCACCACACGCTGACCCTTTTTTCCATATTTACGTTCAATAGCTAGGGCGATGTTAATTGGGCCAGGTACATCTTTTTTCTCATCAAAAGTGATTTTTTTAAGATCGCTCTCAGGTGTAAAAGGGGTGGTTTCTAGCCAACCATTGGCTGCAACATGGACTAAATCTTGCACTTTCCAGCCATTTTCATAGGTGCCACGTGCAGCAATTTTTCTGGCAGCAGGGAATGAAGTGCGAATCCTGAAATTTTCTGTGACTGGGTGATCTCCATATTGCACGCCAAATGCCGTTTTAAGGTCACCGCCGAATTCTGCGGCAGATTTGTCCACTACTAAACCTTGCGTTACTTCCAAGCCTAAGTACTTTGCAATTTCATCTAAGCCATGCAGGTTTTCATCGTCCAGTAACCACAGTAAATTGCCACCGCCATCAAGATAAGTTTTAATCTTGGCTACTTCAATTGCCGAGATGTTCACTTTGGGGCTAGCAATGATGATCATTGCGCTATCTCTTGGTAAGTTAGGTGTTGAGAGTAAATCAGGCTGCGTCAAACTAAAGCCTTTTGCTGCCAGTTGTTTGCCAAAAGCGCCAAAGTCATGGCTGTTGTTTGAGCTGAAATTACGTTCCCCATGACCGTTTAGAAGGATCACAGCTTGCTGATGCGTACGCGATAAGCGCATAAGTACATTGGTGAGATCTTGTTCTGTATAGGGTGGAATGAGATGTTCACTGCGTTTTTGATACTCAATAATCAGTTCACCACCTTTGGCTTTAATACCAGCTTGTTGCGCAAGCTTAGGGTCTGTGGCGGCATTGATAAAGCTTAGCTGAATGTCTGATTTAGTGCGTTGGTAGCGGGCAATAAAATTCTTAATGTTTTGATGCAGCACTTCATCATCAGGAGCAAAGGCGGTGATGGAAACTGCACCTTTCATTTGCTTTAAGATATTGATGCTACCCTCAGAAACAGTGTTGCGATTATCCTGCGTCACATCACGAAAAACATGATATTGAGTCGATAAAAACCCAAGTAGCGCGACGAGTACGAGAGGAAATAGTACGAATGTATGATGTTGAATCAACAGTTGTAGCTGAAGTTTTTTGCTTTTGTTCATGGACATCTTTTAAGTTTATTGATTAAGCACGTAAGCGTTCTGCATCTAAACGACGCAAGGTGAAAATTAAGAATATGCCAGTAAATAGCAGAAAAAAGGCAATGTCTGTTGAGTCTATAATACCTTTTGATAATGGCTCAAAATGGTGCATGAGCGATAACTGACGCAGAATCTGGCTAAGCTGATTACTAGAATCCGCGGCTAAAAATTGGTCTAACGCAAGTAGGGTAAACAATGCAATAAAACTCAGCAACCCAGCAATAACGGGCTGTGCGGTGATGCTGGAGAAATAAAGCCCTAATGCAGAAAAGCTGGCAATCAGCAAGCAAAGCCCGAGTACGTTTGAAAAAATAAAGCCAAAGTCTAATTCTGTCCAATTGCTGAGTGTGCAAAGCATGGCGGTGATCACCGCGATAATAATCATTAAAAATGCGAATAAGCCCAAGAATTTACCGAGCACGATTTCAGTCAATGAAATAGGTGCGCTAAACAGAAAGGTGAGGGTTTGCGTGCGGCGCTCTTCTGCAATTAAACGCATAGAGAGTAACGGTACGGCAAAGAGCATGACAAAGGATGCCAGCCCAAAGACGCTTTGACCAATAAATAAAGTAACGCCAATGCGCCCGTTTGATTTAACACTGCCTGCCATCATTCCATAATATTGCGTGACAGCATTGATGAAGTAGGTAGCAAATGCAAATATAAGTATGGATAAGATCACCCAGCCCATCGGTGAGGCAAACATACTTTTGAGTTCTTTTCTGGCCAAATTTAAAATCACTACTTATCATCCTCACTTATTGTCAGATTTAACTTCAATTTCAGACACAAAAAATTTGTCTTCACTACCAGTGGCTACCACCTCTAGCTTACCAATGGCATCAGGCACAAAATAAAATAGGAGTCTTCAGCATTGCCTACGCCTATATCAACGTTAAGCACGGGTCATAATTTAGGGTCGGCCTCAGCAAAAACACTGCTTGAAAATGCAGTTGATAAACTTACAGCAAGTAGTAGTTGAATGCGCCAAGCTAGAGATTTTTTTAGCATTGATTTTAGGCAGCGGTTAACGCAGCATCTTGATATGTCAATTGCATAAACACCTCCTCTAAACTGGTTTGGTCGGGCGCAATTTGATGCAATCCCCAGTTGTTATGAACCGCAGCCTGCACAATCGCTTCAGCGGGCGTCACATCTTCGGCAAAACGAACGCGCATTTGACCCGTAGATAGTACTTCAACTTCTGTGACGCCTGCAATTTTCAACAGGCTATCAGTACTTGGCGGATTACTCATGCTAATCAAAAGCTTATTGCCGATTCGTTGTTTTTTAAGTACATCAATCGCACCATTGAATACCAGTTTACCTTTATCGATAATCTGCACATGATCACAGACCATTTCCACTTCTGGCAGAATATGTGTCGAGATAATCACGCTACGCTCTGCGCCTACTTCACGAATTAATGCGCGAATATCGCGAATTTGAATCGGGTCTAAGCCCACGGTAGGCTCATCTAAAATTACTACCATCGGGTTATGAATAATGGCTTGCGCGATACCTACACGTTGCTGATAGCCATTAGATAGATTTTCAATTAAGCGCTTGCTCATGTGAGCTAAGCCGCAGCGCTCTTTTGTCATTTCAACGGCCTTTTTAATGTTGCCGGCGCTTACCCGATGCAGTCTTGCCGCGATGGTTAAGTATTCATCAACAGTCAGCTCTTTATATAAAGGACGCATTTCAGGCAAATAGCCAATCAACGCTTTGGCTTCTTTTGGATTTTCCATCATATCTATGCCGCAGATTTTTACAGATCCGTTGCTCGGTGCAAGATTGCCTGTCAGCATTTTCATGGTGGTCGATTTACCAGCACCATTAGGGCCTAAAAAGCCTAACACTTGCCCCTTACTTAAGCTAAAACTCACGTTGCTAACGGCTTCTCGCCCACCATATAGTCTAGTAAGCTCGGTTGCCTCTACTGTAAAATTATTGATCATTGGCATTGTAAGTTTTGAAAAGGTAAGTTTTGCGAAGAATAGTTGAACTACTTGTTGACGAATGTCATGTTAGAAACCACGTCATTGATAAAAGTTATTTCTGTTTGTTTGAACGTCTGTTTTGAGTTGTAACTGACAAGATTTGGGTAATACCACATTTCAATCACTTCAACTTTAGCATCACTAGGAGCCACTTTACCAACGTAGCCATCAGCATTGTTAGGTTTAACGGGACTTTGCTTTCTTGCCGGCTTACCTAAAGTTTCTAAAACAAACTTTTGATTTTTACCTTTAAATACCTGAATAAATTCCATTTCCTTATAGATTTTTTTAGTTTGTGTAGCAGCAGCTGCCCACGTTGAGTTTGCTGAAAAAATTAGAAGAGCGGCGATCGTTAGTTTTAAAAGAGATTTCAAAATAATTCCTTTGGTTGGTATTTGTGGTATAAAAAATTAAAAACTGAGGGCATATTGCGTTAGAGGTTAACGGAAGATTTACTTTGGGTGACGCCCAATTGGATGGCTAAATGCACTAGGCTAGCGGTTGTTTTTACATCTAACTTTCGCCTAATAGTCGTTTGTATATTAGCCACGGTTTTATAGCTGATATTCAGGCTCTCAGCGATTACCTCTAAAGAGTTGCCAACAGCTAATTGGCGGAACACCTCAAACTCACGCGGCGCTAGCTTTTCAAGCGGTTTGTTATTTTGATTCATTAAATCAATGGCTAAGTGTTCGGCGATTTTTCTGCCAATAAATCGCTCTCCCTGAAAGACCTTCTCAACGGCATTAAGAAGTATGTTGATATCATCAGATTTAACGACATAACCTCTCGCACCCGCTTGCATTGCGCGCAAGGCATAAATGTTGTCATCGTGCATACTATAAACAATAATTTTGGTGTTTTTTTGGCGTAATAGAATTCTTTGCAACGCCTCTAAACCACCCATTCCTGGCATATCTAAATCCATGATAATCAAATTAGGCTTATGCTCTTGATTCAGCAATATTGCGGACTCACCGCTGTCGGCTTCAGCAACGACGCGGTAGCCCCACTGGCCTAATAGGCTTTTCAAGCCCTGCCTGACCACCGCATGATCATCAACTAGTAGTATTGTTTTTTCCATGATGCTCGCCTGAATTTTTAAAACCTATGTTGGGTTGACTGGTATTTTTGCGCACACAATAAGACCGTGCGGCGTATTGCTACGCACCAGAAATTCGCCATTTACAGCACTGACGCGCTCGCGCATACCGATCATACCCATGCCGTGTGGCGCAGCCTGAGCATCCAAGCCTTTGCCATCATCCTTAATTTCAAGGCATAGAAGTTGTGGATAGCCCGCAACTGTATTGCCAATCAAATCAAGTGAAACGCTTACATGTTTAGCTTGGGCATGCTTTGCAATGTTGGTGAGTGCTTCTTGTATCAAGCGGTAAACCGCCACACTGACTTGTTCAGAAAAATAATTAACCTGCTCACTGATATGTAATTCAAATGTAACTTCTGCTTGCTGAACTTGCCATTCTTGAATCATTAAGTGAATGGCATCAATACAGTTTTGACTATTCGTCGGAGCAGGACGTAACCGCCTCATGAGCATTCTTGTCATCTGCTGAATATGTCCTGCATTTGACAAAATTCGCCTTGCAGGAAGCACATCTGGATTGTTCGCATCAATAGTTAAAGAGGATGCATCAAGCCTAATGGCTAATAAGTATTGGCCAATGTCATCATGTAAATCACGGGCTAGCTGTAATCGTTCAAGCTCCTGTACTTTAAGTACATGATGTGTGAGGGCTTTATTTTCAGCGAATAATTGTGCGTTTATTTTTTCAGCTGCGATTCTTAACGCAATTTCTTTGGCTTGTTCAGTGACTCGGCGCCTAGCAAACCATGCTAAAGCGATGGCGATAAACAGTAACAAAAATGGCACTTCATCTAATTGCAAGTGTTCAAACTTTTCTAGACGTTTCGCAAGCGTTTCAGCCAGATTTATTTCTAATACGATGAGATAAAAGAATAAAACCAATAGTGTCGCTTTAATCACATCTTTCTGCGCACGGCTCAGATGTTGCCAAATATTAAGTATTTTCATAGATGGCAGATTATTGAGTAAAAAAATCTTTTTGAGTAGGTGAAAGTTTCCCGATGAAACAAAACATTACGAAAAATAAATGAAATGTAACCAGAGGGAGTTATTTCACAGCACGTCGGGAAACTTTCATCTTAAGAAGCCGCGTGCAAAAGTGCAAGATTCGTTTCGCCAGATTTTAAAGTTAGATATGGCTACAAAGTAATAAAGCTTAACCAATCATTTATTCAGGGAGACGTGAAATGAATCGCAAATATGCTAACGCCCATGTTAGCTCAGTAGTAGGCGGTTTGATCTTGCTTGCGGCAGTGCAAACTGCCTTCGCAGATGCAGACTTAGACAAACGTGTGCAAGATCCAAATCAGTGGGCTACGCAAACTGGTGGTTACAACAGCCAGCATAACAGTAGCTTGAATCAGATTAACAAAGGTAATGTAAAAAATCTTAAAGCAGCGTGGTCATTCTCCACAGGTGTATTGCACGGTCATGAAGGCGCACCGTTGGTAATCGGCGACATGATGTACATTCACTCAGCATTTCCTAACAATACTTATGCGGTTAACTTAAATAATCCTGAAAAAATTGTTTGGGCTCATAAACCAAAGCAAGATGCATCAACTAAAGCTGTGATGTGTTGCGATATTGTTGACCGTGGCGTCGCTTACGGTGCTGGTCAAATTGTTAAAAAGCAAGCTGATGGTCATCTACTTGCTCTGGACGCAAAATCAGGCAAGGTAAATTGGAAAATTGAGTTATGCGATCCAAAAGTTGGGATGACATTTACACAAGCACCTTATGTTGTTAAAGACACAGTGTTAATCGGCTGTTCAGGTGCTGAATTAGGTGTTCGTGGTGCAGTCAATGCAGTTGACTTAAAAACAGGCGCTTTAAAATGGCGTGCTTATGCAACGGGCCCTGACTCAGATATCCGTTTACAAAAAGACTTTAACTCAGCTAACCCTCATTATGGTCAATTTGGTTTAGGTACTAAAACTTGGGAAGGTGACGCCTGGAAAATCGGCGGCGGTACTAACTGGGGTTGGTATGCTTATGATCCAAAATTAAACTTGTTCTACTACGGTTCTGGTAACCCGGCACCATGGAATGAAACCATGCGCCCAGGCGACAACAAATGGACAATGACTATTTGGGGCCGTGATGTTGATACAGGCGAAGCTAAATGGGGTTATCAAAAAACACCTCATGATGAGTGGGATTTTGCTGGTGTAAACCAAATGATGCTAACTGACCAACCAGTCAACGGCAAAATGACACCATTGCTTACTCACCTTGACCGTAACGGCATTATGTACACGCTTAATCGCAACACTGGCGAATTGATATTAGCCGATAAAGTGGATCCAGCAGTCAACGTGTTCAAAAAAGTGGATTTAAAAACTGGTTTGCCAGTGCGCGATCCTGAGTTCTCAACACGTATGGATCACAAAGGTACTAACATTTGTCCATCAGCCATGGGTTTCCATAACCAAGGTGTTGACTCTTATGATCCTGAATCACGTACGTTATATGCTGGCTTAAACCATATTTGTATGGATTGGGAGCCGTTCATGTTGCCATATCGTGCAGGTCAATTCTTCGTGGGTGCAACGCTCGCGATGTATCCTGGCCCTAGCGGACCAACCAAGACTGAAATGGGTACAGTACGTGCCTTTGACACTGTAACGGGTAAAGTGAAATGGTCTAAGTGGGAGAAATTTGCTGCTTGGGGCGGTACTTTGTATACCAAAGGCGGCTTAGTTTGGTATGCAACATTGGATGGTCAACTAAAAGCATTGGATAACGCCAACGGTAAAGAGTTGTGGAAATTCAAAATGCCTTCAGGTGGTATCGGATCTCCAATGACATACGCTTTCAAAGGCAAACAATACGTGGGTAGCATGTTCGGTGTAGGTGGCTGGCCTGGTGTTGGTTTAGTGTTTGACTTGACTGACCCAAGTGCTGGTTTGGGTGCTGTAGGTGCCTTTAAGGAACTGCAACATTACACCAATATGGGCGGCGGTTTGATGGTGTTTAGCCTGTAATTCAGTAACAAAGTTGTAATGTAAGCTAAGTAGAACGTATTAGCTAGGTCGCTGGGGGAGAAATTCCCCAGCCATTTAGTGAAGTTTCTGCCTATTCAAATAGGTATTTATGCAGTGAAATTGCCAGTTCGGGTAATTATCTTTTTTGCTTAATATGTATTCGAATGTGTAGCGATAACACAAGTTGTGCAGCAACCGCACGAGATAATTAAATATCAGGGAAGCCACCGTTTTAGGAGCGTTTTATTGTATGAAAACTAGCATGAAAAATAGTAAGTTTGGTCAGTCAGTGTTGAAATCATTCATTCTTGGCGCACTTAGTTTAGGTGCGCTTGGTTTAGGTACATTGCAAGCGCAAGCGGCAGACTTAAACATCTGCGCAGGTGAAAATGAAATGCCTTTTTCTAATTTAAAGAAAGAAGGTTTTGAAAATGATATTGCAGAAATTATAGGTAAAGCCTTAAACAGAAAAGTCAATTATGTTTTCTGGAAAGATCCGCGCTTGGTAGAGCGTGATTATCTCTCCAAAAAGAAGTGTGATGTGATGTTGGGCGTAGATAGCACTGATCCAAGAGTGCTTAAAACAGATTCTTATTACAAAACTGGTTATGTATTTATTACCCGTGAAGATCGTGAAATTGACATTTCATCCTGGAATGATGCGTTACTTCGTGAGCCTAATTTTCGTATCGGTGTAATGCACGATAGCCCAGGCAAGGTCATGTTGTTACAAATCAGCCGTTTTGATGACATGTTTGATTACTTTGCTGAAAAACAAAAGTATCAATCTACACGTAACCGTGCCATTCGCGTTGATCCGCAAGAAATAGTGAATGATGTTGCCACTAAATATATTCACTCAGCTATGCTTTGGGCCCCAGAAGCAGCGCGCTATGTTAAAGAATCCAAGGTGCCGCTAAAGATGCAGGTAGTCAAAGATGATGCAAAAAAAGCAAATGGCGAAAAAGTGCCAATGCACTATGAAATCGTAATGGGTGTGCGTAAAGATGATACGGCACTTCAGCAAGATTTAAACCGGGTAATTAAAGAAAAGCGGGCGGATATTGAAGCAGTATTGAAGCATGAAGGTATTCCATTGTTGCCTATTTAAGGCGCTTAAAAAAACCAAAGTTTAGCGACATAGAGTCAGCTAGCCAGACTAAATTAAAATGAGGAAGAAATGTTAAGTAAATTTACAAAACGTAGTCAATTAACTGCGCTATATGCAGCAGCAATCATGACAATGAGTCTTTCTGCTTGCCATGCAGAGCCTCAATTATCGGCTCCGGTCTCCGTGAAGTCAGCAGATTCAGAAATAGTCGTAGATTCAGGACCGGATTTAGAGTTTCGCGGCACCATTTCAGGTGATGTGCTTGATTTTAAGGATGGCAAAGGCGAAGACACCCCTGCTGTTAAACAGTTTAAAAAAACGGGCAAGAATCCTTACAACGGTAATGATGCGGTCGCTAGAAATGGCTATACCATATTCTCTACGGCTTGTTCTGGCTGTCATGGTCATTTGGCCGAAGGTAAGCTAGGCCCGGCATTGCATGATGATTACTGGACCTACCCAGGCAATATGTACGATAAGGGATTTTTTGAAACCATCTACGGTGGTGGTCAGGGCATGATGGGACCCCAAAAAGGGATGATTAGTCAGGATGAAATTTTGCAGATTATGAGCTGGATACGAAGCATTTATGATGGCGAACCTAAAAAAGCCAAATGGAAGAAGTAATCTAGGTTTAGTTTGGTTTTAAGAATTCTATAGGGCGGCTAACTGGTGGCTACCTTGTAGATTGAGCAATATCACCAGCAACCATATCACAAGGAGTTTTTAATGAAACGTATTTTGACATTAGTGGCAATCGCAGGCGCAATGGTTGCATCTGGCGCAGCATTTGCCTATGACGGCCATAACTGTAAAGAAGCAGGCAATTGCTGGGAAGCTAAACCTGGTTATCCAGAAAAAGTAGCGGGTTCTAAATATGACCCTAAACATGACGCTAAAGAAGTTGGCAAACAACAAGCTTCTATCCAGGCGATGGATGCTCGCAATGCTAAACGTATTGCTAATGCTAAATCTACAGGTAAATTTGATTACGATTCTGCTGAGTAATTAGCGTCTAATTAAAAGCCGATGTTTTGTAGCATCGGCTTTTTAGTTTAATTCCATCAGCGTTTCAGCCACATATTATTTGTAGCGCTGATGAAATTATTCTGAGCTACTTCGAGAATACCCTGATTAAATTTTTGCCGCCAATCGTTTTGAAAGCTTTTTTCTGAATATGTCTGATAACAACATCAATTTAAATGAATGGCGCGAGTGCGCAATTGCCTTTGAAAATGCACTCAATAGTGTAGTGCTTGGGTTAGATAGGCAAGTGCGAGCTTTGACAATAGCCATTTTTTCACGTGGGCATGTATTGTTAGAAGGCGATGTTGGGGTAGGTAAAACCACGCTATTGCGCGCTGCGGCACGTTTGTTAGGCGGTGAATATCAGCGCATTGAAGGCGCGATAGATTTAATGCCTAGTGACTTTTTGTACCATGCGTATCTTGACCAGAACGGGCAACCTGCAGTCGCTCCAGGTCCATTGTTGCAGCATGAAGAAGCGCTGGCAGTATTCTTTTTTAATGAAATAAACCGCGCCAGACCACAAGCGCACAGCTTGTTATTGCGTCTAATGGCGGAGTGCAGCGTGAACGCATTTAATCGTGAATATCATTTTCCACATCTTACGGTATTTGCTGATAGAAACCGTTTGGAGCGTGAAGAAACCTTTGAATTGCCTGCCGCAGCACGCGACAGATTTTTTATGGAAATCTCTATTGACGCACCGAATGACCGTGATTTACAACGTGATTTGATGTTCAACCAACGTTTTCACAATGTTGATGCGCTGATTGATACCCTGCAGGCTGGACTAGTGCCTTACTCTGAGCTAAATGCAGTGGCTGAAGCGGTACAAGCCAGTGTGCGCGCTGAGCTACCCCTGCAAGATTACGCGGTTAATTTATGGCGTTCCTTGCGTAACCCTGCCGATGCTGGCGTAGTGTTTGATGATGTTGATACGTCAAGATTAGTAGCAGGCGGCGCAAGCCCACGTGGTATGGCGATGCTGATGCGCGCCGCACGTTGCCGTGCTTGGCTTGAAAATCGTAATTACCTGACGCCAGATGATATTCGCGCCGTGTTTCACGACACGGTTTCACACCGCGTATTCTTTACCCCTGCCTACGAACTGCGCCGCGAAACTTTAGCGCCACGATTGTTGAATAGCGTGATTGATAAAGTTTCTGCACCTTAATTGCTGACCGTACTTTTTAATTTAATCGTGAATAGTTTTATACCCCAGGAATTTTATTATCATCTAGGCTGGCGCGCACGCGGCGCTCAGCCTGGACCGCATTCTACGCGCACCTCTGGCGGCAATGCTGATTTTCAGAGTTATGTGCCTTTTATGGAAAATCCGAATCCAAGGCGCATCGATTTACGTGCCACTGTACGTACCGTGCCGCATCAACTCATGTCGCGTGCATACCATGAGCGTGGTGCGGTGGCTGTGTACGCCATCATTGACTTGTCTGCCTCCATGCGCTTTACGGGCAATAGTGAAAAACACCAACTAATGGCGGATATTGCCGCTTCTGCCGCTTGGTCAGCGCTGCGTAGCGGCGATGCATTTGGCCTGGTTGCGTGTGACAATGTCGTGCGGTCAGATTTGTTTGAGCCGCCTACTCATCGACGCGGCTTGGCAGATGAGATTCGGACCAAGCTGCTTGAACAACAAAAAACCAGTTCAACGGAAACCGCCAGCATGCCTCTTTCAGCCAGCGCATTGCCGCTCGCCGCCCAGCAACTGCGACAAAAACGTTCACTGGTATTTTTAATCTCTGATTTTCATTTATCAGATGTACTTTTAAATAAAACCTTAGATTCTCTCGCACCGCACGATGTGGTACCGCTAGTGCTTTGGGATAGTGCGGAATACAACAATATTCCAGCTTGGGGTTGGGCGCGCGTGCGCGATATGGAAGGTGGTGGCGATCGTTCTTTATTTTTGCGCCCTAGCTTGGTACGCCTAATCAAAACCTGTTATGCAGAACGGCGTAAAAATATTATCGCTCAATGCACAAGGGCTGGAACGCGCGCACCTTTTTTTATAGAAGATACGTTTAACGCCGAGCGATTAACACGTCATTTGTTGGAGGCATGTTAATGAATGCTAAATATATTTTTGGCTTGTGTAGCCTGTTATTTAGCACCTTTGCTGTGGCGACTATTGTAGCGAGTAACACTAGCGCTGAAAAAAACAGCGTAGTAAAAATACAATCCAGCACCGATGAAATAGGCTATCAGATTGGTGATATTGCGCATCAAACCATCATGGTTATCACGCCAAACGGTTATCAATTTGATGAGTCTTCGCTTCCGGCCAAAGGTAAAGGTGTAGCCAATATGGAGCTTCGCGATGCTAAATGGCAAGTACATGAAACAGGCAATACCAGCCAACATAAGCTTGAATTAGAGTGGCAGATTTTTCGGGTGATGCAAGAAACGCGCGCTTATTCATTGAAGCCGCTAGATTTACAATTTGCTCCCCAATCGCCTACGGATAAAGTACTGACTGTGCATGTGAATGCGGCGCGCGTGTTAGTGTCATCGGTGTTGCCTACCAGCATGGATGCCGCGTACACCCAACCACGTTTTGATGTTGCGCCGCAAGCACGTAACACACGTCCAATGATCATCACATTAAGCTTAGGGCTAGTCGGTTTTCTGTTGTCCGGCTTCTATTTTGCTTGGCGGTTTGATTGGCTACCAGCAAGATTTAATGCATTATTTGCTGCACCTAAGCCATTTAGAAGCGCATATCGTCAAATACAATCTTTACAAAAAAATACCAATCATTCAGAACAATTAACAAGTGCCATGCGTACCTTGCGCCGTGCCTGTGATGCGACGGCAGGTGCAACCATAAGTGCAGAAAGAGTGGGCCTGTTATTTGAGTGCAATGCTCGGTTAGCCACAAGGCGCACTGAAATTGAAAGCTTTTATGCAGAATCAGAGCGTGCTTTTTTTGCAGGCAATGCCAGCAGTTTTAGCTTAAATAAACTCAAGCAATTAAGCCGTCAATTGATGGTATTAGAATCGGCCTAACGAGTCAGTACGCAACATGAATTTTATCAACGATATTTTGCAATTTGCAGGGGTAGAGAATCTAGGGGTAGAAAATCTTGGCCTGGAAACCCCGGCATACTTGCTGCTCCTGCTATTGGCCTTGTTTCCGTTATTGGTACGCGGCCATACCACATTTGCGTACCCTTCAATCGCTCGACTGCCTGTTGACCCGCTCTCTAAATGGCTAGAGCGCTTATGGCGAATTTTAGGGGCATTGTCTATCAGTTTTATCGCCCTTGGCTTAGCAGGTATTTACTGGGGAAGTCATTCTGTAGAGCGCGTTGGGCGCGGCGCACATATTATGATTGTGTTAGATCGAAGTGCAAGTATGAATGATAACTTTGCTGATAAGCCTGCACAACGTGAAGCTTCAAAAATGGCAGTTGCGCGCCGGGTACTGCAAACCTTTGTGAGCAAAAGCCGTGAAGATTTACTGGGCATGGTGACTTTTAGCACCTCGCCGATACTGGCAGCGCCATTGGGTGGCGATAGAGAGGCCGTATTGTCCGCGCTAAAGGCCACCGAGGCTGGCGGCATGGGCTTTACTGCGGTAGCGCGTGGTTTGGGTATGGCCCTAGGTTACTATGAAGGCAAGCCTGTCACAGGTGCTCGTGTGGTATTGCTGGTGTCAGATGGTGGCGCGCATTTAGAAAGTAAAACACAAGACATGCTACGCAATATGTTTCATCGGCAAGGCGCCTCTCTTTACTGGATATTTCTGCGTTCGGCCAATGGTGCTAGTTTGACTAAACCGCAAGAAGAAGGGCATGACGACGCCTACCCAGAATATCAACTGCACCAGTATTTTGGCTCTATGGGTGTGCCTTATAAAGCGTATGAAGCAGAAAATCCAATGGCAGTAGAGCAGGCGATGGCCGACATCGCACGGCTAAAAAATCAACCTGTACGCTACCAAGAAGCAGCGCCACGGCACGATTTGTCAGTGATTTTTTATTGGCTGGCATTGCTATGTACTTGTGGCTTATTTGCTTTTCACTTAACGGAGGTCAAACAATGGCGAACCGCCTAAAAGCTACGTTAATAAAAGCAGGCTTGCTGAATGCTTTCCCATGGATGTTGCTAATGTTGTTGCTATCTCTGCTTGCGCTGGCCTGGAGTGGGTATGCGCTTTACAAGGCAAATATCTATCATCAGCATCTTAAACATAAAACATTGCAAAATGATGCCAGCCCTGATGCAATTTTTGCTGATGCAGTCTATTGGACTAAACGCAAAAATACCGAAAAAGCCACAAAGCTTTATGCGCAGGCCATCTCTAGCCATGATAAGAACATTCGCAAGTTAGCACATTACAATATGGCAAATCTCTACTTACACGAGGCATATTTGTTATTAGATGCATCGGGATTAGAGGCATGGGATAAAGTCCTGCCGTTACTATCCATTGCCAAAGAAAGTTATCGAGAAGCTTTACGTCTGGCGCCTGATTGGATGGATGCCAAATACAACTATGAGCTGGCTTTGCGCTTAGTGCCGACTATCGAGAGCAAAAGTCACAGTAGTAAAGCTGAAGATGAAGACCTGCAAGATCAAAGTGTTCCGCAAGATGGATGGCCAGCCATTCCTGGTTTTCCACGCGGTATGCCGTAAGGTTGTTCATGATCAGGCGTAGTAAATTAAATTTTAAGGATCTTGATTGGCGTGATCGCACATTGTTATTAGCGCTATTGTTGCTCGCTATTTGCATACTAAAACCACAAGCCAACCTGCCAAAGCGCGTTTTTAATTGGTATATCGTGCTGGATATTACACAAAGTATGAATGTGCGAGATATGGCCGAAAATGAAAAAGCGATGAGCCGCTTGAAATATTCTAAACGCGCGATTAGGGAATCCTTACGTGCAATGCCTTGCGGATCGCGCGTGGCATTAGGCTTATTTACGGAGCGAGATGCCACCACCGTTACGCACCCAATGGAGGTTTGTGCTCATTTTGGTGCACTGGATGAAACAATCGCACAGATGGATTGGCGCATGGCTTGGGCGGCGGACTCATTTATTATCAATGGATTATTTAGTGCAATAGGACAAACCACTAAACTTGATAAAGATATGCACTTGGCTTTTGTGAGTGACGGCCACCAGGCGCCGCCAATTAATCCTGACTATGCGCCAAAATTTGAAGGTAAAGCAGGTGTAGTCAAGGGCAACGTCTTTGGCGTGGGTGGCGACACCCCGGCGCGCATTCCCAAACTGGATGAAGACAACAACATCACCGCGTACTGGGAGCTGGAGGAAGTCATGCGTTACGCGACATTTGGTGTCAATAGAAAAACACTTTCTGCGCTAGATATGGAAAATCAACATGGGCGCAATGCACCACATGGGAGTAATCCGGCGGAGTCAACAAATGCGCATCTTTCAGCATTAGATGAAAATAATTTAAAAGAATTAGCCAAAGTGACTGGCCTCAATTACTTACGCTTAAACAATACTAGTGCGATAGCCGATGCGCTTACCAGCAAAAAAATGGCCGCATGGCGCATAAGTGAAACTGATTTGCGTGCATGGTTCGCGCTTCCAGCCATGTTTTTGATATTGCTATTTTTTGTACCAGCTAGCTTGCTACACAGTTTTTATACGCGGTTTATTCAACATCACATTAGGAATAGGAAAAAAGTATGAAATTAGTTTACGCACTATTATTCTCTGTTATTGCAACACCAGTTTTTGCGCACGGGCCAACACCACAGAAAACCGATCAAACAGCCACAGTGAAGGCCACGCCAGATGTAGTTTGGAAGTTATTAAGCGAGCCATGCGCTATTAAAAACTGGCATCCAGACGTTGCAGACTGTCAGTCAGATACACCGCTAAAACGCACATTAACCTTAAAAAATGGTAGCAAAATTTCTGAAGAGGTCGATGAAATTCTGCCTGCAGAAATGACGATCTCCTACCGCATCGGTGGCGAGATTGACATTAAAGCATTACCCGTCAGCTCACTCACCGGCCGCATCAAAGTTAAAGCCGATGGTGCAGGAACACAAGTCTCTTGGTTAGCGCGCTACTATCGCGCTGATACCACCAATGAACCGCCAAAAGGTTTAGATGATGAGTCAGCGCTAAAAGCGGTGAACGCTTATGTAAAAGCGGGGTTGAGCGGATTGGATAAGCCAGAAGTAAAAAAGTAGAGTCTCCTACTGGAAGTTTATACAAAAAAACTTCATGGTGGGAGATGTTAAAGCAGAGGTTTAGCCGTTAAAGATAGCACTTTAATCAGTGGTGTAAGACAGCTCAAAATTATGTGTATGAAATGTCGATGCATCAAAATACACCATTGATCATCTCACTAAACTAGCGGTTGGACCATCAAAAATCATCAAGCTGGCTTACCATGCGTAGCCAATATCCCAATGTAAATCGGGAGTTTCTCCCTAAATTAAAATCTGCCTTTGGCGTGTAATGGAGCCACTTAATAAATTCAGCGTCGTAATAAAAATACGGCTAAAAAATTACAGGGGCTGTTATGTCTGGAAACACGCTAGAAGATTGGCGCAATCGCGCTTTAACCTATGAAAAAGAATTAAATAGCACCGTCATTGGCTTAGCGCCTGCAATCAGATCTTTGGTGATTGCGATTTTTGCACGTGGGCATGTGTTGCTTGAAGGTAATGTAGGTGTAGGTAAAACCACGTTGTTACGCGCAGCGGCGCGTGGTTTGGGCGGTGGTTATCAGCGGATTGAAGGTACGATTGATTTAATGCCGCAAGATTTGATTTATCACACTTATATTGACCAAGACGGAAAGCCGCGTGTGGATCCTGGACCAATTTTGGCGCAAGGCGAGAATCTATCTGTATTCTTTTTCAATGAGATTAACCGCGCCCGCCCGCAAGTGCATTCTTTGTTATTGCGAGTGATGGCAGAGCGCAGCATTACTGCGTTTAATCGTGAGTATTACTTTCCACATTTACTGGTATTTGCTGATCGTAATGCGGTGGAGAAAGAAGAAACATTCGAGTTGCCGGGCGCAGCACGTGACCGCTTTTTAATGGAGTTGGAAATTAATCCAGCTAATGATAGCGCTGTGCATAAAGCGTTAACATTTAATTCGCGCTTTCACGATACAGATAAGTTAATAGAGCAGATCACCGCTGGTAATGTTGAATTTGACGCACTCACACCTTTTGCGCCAGTAATACAAAATTCTGTGACCGCAAGCGAGGCCGTGCAAGACTTTGTAGAGCATTTACGCAAAGCCACGCATCGGCCGCAAGATTACGGTATTCAACTGCCTGATGTAGATATGGATGAATTGATGATTGCAGGGATGGGGCCACGCGGTACGAGCATGTTAGTACGTGCCGCCAAGGTATCTGCTTGGTTAGACGGGCGTTTAGAACTTGCACCGCAAGATGTGGCAGCGGTGTTTCATCAAGTGGTGGCGCATCGGGTATTTTTTACGCCGATTTATGAGTTGCAACGTAGCTGGTTGGCTAAGGCTTATACGCAAGCGATATTGCATAGTGTGCCTACGCCGTAATATGACAATCATCGGCGGATTTGTCGGCGTAAATTTATTTGCGCTTGCAATGATGATACTTGCGAATAAATTCGCGTCTATACAAACTTTAAAACCATGGCACAACAACCTTTAATTCATTATCACGTCCGTTGGCGGCCATCAGGGCATCAACCTGGTGCTAGTCGTGGCATTGTTGCAGGCATTGGAGATCAACTCCGTTCTGTAGTGCTGTTACGAGACCATCCAGATCCGCGACGATTGGATTTGCGCGCCAGTTTGCGTGACCCATTTGAAAACGTTTGGGTACGTGACTTCAATCTAAACGCTGCATTGAAGGTGATTGTGTTGGTAGACACCTCGGCTTCTATGGGCTATGTCGGCAAAGTAAATCGACTGCATGTTGCGCAAGAAATCGCTTCGCAACTGGCTTTATCAGCTTATCGTTCAGGCGATGCTTTTGGCTTGTTTGCAGCGGGTGAGAATATCAATAAACAATGTATGTTGCCTCCCAAAGCTAACCGTGGTGCGTGGTTGTGGGTCAATCATCATTTTGCAAAAATTAAACCGCAAGGTCAGCATGCGGATGGTTTATTTTCGGCGGTGCCTTACTTACCACAAAAGCGTTGTTTGGTATTTGTCATCTCAGATTTTCGCTGGTCAGCGGGCAAGTTCAAATTGTTATTAAAAAAACTCAGCCACCACGACGTGGTACCTGTGATGTTGCAAGACCCCGCAGAAATAGACGAACTCCCTAAAAGCGGTATTGCTATTTTGCGTGATGTTGAAACAGGTGCTGGGCAATTTGTGTGGATGCGAGCTGGCTTGCAAAAACAGATGGAAAACCTGCGCGCACAACATATAAGCAATATTGAAGAGGCTTGCCGCAAGTATGGTGGTAAACCGTTTGTGGTCAAGGGGGAATTTAGTGCGGCACTTTTGACTAAATATTTTATGGAGCGTAGCACGTAATGAAAATAAGAGTTGTAATGCTACTGAGTTTGTCGCTTTTTTTGCAGACGGTATTCGCTGAGGTCAACGTTGCAACGCCTGCTGTAACAGGTCCAAAAGTCAACATCACCATGCGCGATAATGGTTATACGCTTGGCGATATGATTGCCATGCATGCAGAGTTTAATTTAACCAAAGGCTTGGTGTTTGACCCAAATAGCGTGCCGCTAAAAGGCCCTGTGAATAATTGGTTAGATTTACGCAATGTGGCGATGGCTGAAGTTGAAAACGCCGATGGCGGGCGTAAAATCAGCATCGATTTTACATGGCAAATATTTGGCACCGTAGAACATGCACAAACACTTAAAATCCCTGCGATACAGCTGCAAACAATTCCGCCTATAGAGAACACTAAAGGCAAGCTTGAAAAAGACGACGTTGCGAAAGACGACATTGCAAAAGCTGCAAATAATGAACTGCTAGTCAAACCTTTAATTATTAGCATTCCTGCGCAGCGTTTTAATTTATCGCCCGTGCAGCCGCCCACAATTACAGAGAATACGCATCGCCCACACGCACTGCCTTTACGTTTCAATGAACGCATTCCGCTTACGTTCGCCATCATCTGTTTGAGCTTAAGTTTGCTGTGCGGTGTGATGTGGCTTTGGTTACAAGATAAAATTTCATGGTTGCCGCGTAACCCTGGCCCAATAACACAATTGGCACGCCAGTTAAGGCAACAAAAATTACGCCAGAAAAACATAGGGCAAGAATTTACAGCAGAAAACTTACGCACTATTCATGCAGGATTAGCTAGCGCGGCTGGGCAGAGTTTATACCCGAATACTTTGGCCAATCTGTTTGAAACGAGCCCGTATTTAGTAGCAGAAAAACCCGCGATTACACAGTTTTTTAATGCGTCATGGCAAATGTTTTATGCGAAAAATGCTAACGCAAGCGCCAGCAATATTTCTGTTATAGACACTTTCCGTTGGATTAACCGTGTTGCGATGGCTGAGCGTTTATCACGCAGGCAAACCAATAAGAATGCGCGTAAAAAGCCCGCTGCAACCTTAAATCGTGCAGTAGAAGTTTAAGTGATGAACGCGCTACATTTTTTTAAGCCAGAATTATTATGGTTGCTACCCTTAGCCTTATTACCGTTGATTTCTTATGGCGTAAAGCAGTTTAGCTTTCCGGGGCTAGAAGATTGGCCTAAGGATTTTTTATCTGATTACTTGCGTTGGGGCGTGCGTGCATTGGCAATGCTCACCCTCATTTGCTTAATTATTGCCGCCGCCGCACCATTTACTGAAGGTGGCACGGTGACGCGAGTCGGCGAGGGTGCAGAGATTGTCGTCGTATTAGATCGTAGCGGCAGTATGTCTGAAAATTTACAAAACAATGACCAAAGTGTCAATGCTAAACCTATCAGCAAAATTGAGGCTTCGCGTAAAGTATTACTCAAGTTTATGGATCAACGTCCCGCTGATACATTTGGCGTTGTAGCATTTAATGCGGCGCCTATACGCGTCGCACCGCTTTCTGCAGATAGGGAGCTAGCCAAGGCGGCATTGCAAAGCGCGGAAACTAACAGCTCTGGCTTTACCGCGCTAAACCGTGCATTGGCGATGGGGTTGGATTATTTTAATGGCAGGCCATTTACCGCGACACGTTTAATCATGCTGGTATCAGATGGTGACGCAGTGATTGAGGGTGAAGATAAAGTCATCCTCAAACAGTTATTTAAGCAATATCGCGCAAAATTGATATGGGTGTACGTGCATGCAGGGGTAGAGAAAAACATTTTAAATAGCGTGATTGCGGGTGATAACGAAATTGTCACCAATGCTGAAATGGAAAAAATAGAAATGGATCAAAACGTTGCCATGAACCGTCTTTTTGAAGCGCTTGAGATTCCCTACCAAGCGTTTGAAGTAAACAGTGAGGAGGGTCTGCAGCATGCCGTGGCAGAAATAGAACGTGCAACCAATAAACCCACCCGCTATGAATACCGTTTACCTCGTCAAGATTATGCTGTTTATTTTTACCTGATGGCCATGTTGCTGCTGGGTGCCTTGTTTTGGTTGAAGCAGATTGAGATTAAAGCTTGGAAAGCGTAGTTGTGTAGGTGTAAATATCTTAGCCGTTATTCTCGCTTACGCGGAAATGGCGAGTGATGAAGAATGAAAATAAGCAGGAAAAAAGCATGAAAATACGACATAAAATACGTCAGCAATTACTCGACAACCTACCACGCACTTTGTTGGTGCTGGCGTCACTGCTATTGTTAGCTTCTGGATACCAATTTAGCTTATGGTGGAAGGCGCACCAACTTAACACTGCGTATGACAACAAAACGTTATTAAAACAGCCGCTGAACAATAGTGAATATCTACACGCTTACAGCATCGGATATTTGCTTGCTAGTCAAAACAAGCCGGTAGAGGCTTCAAAAGCTTTCAACATTGCAGAAGTTACGCAGGACCCTGAGCTACGCGCCCGAGCGAAGTATGCGATAGGCAATGTGCACTTTGAGGCGGCTATTGCTTCGTCAAATATAGAAAAAGGTGGCTCGCATCGACGCGCGGTAGAACGTGTGCTGTTGGCAAGAGAGGCGTATAAAGGCGCATTGCGAATTAAGCCAGACATGTACGACGCGCGCTATAACTTAGAACTGATTGATAGACTTAGCCCAGAAAAACGTAGTGAAGGCTATGAAAACACACCAGATGGTACGATTGGTTTGCAGCCTTATCAGCAAAATGGCACAGCGCTAATGAAGGATAATACGCGTCGAGGCTTGCCATGATAGGGTGTTTTTACGGGTATTTATTTATTCACAAATCCAGAAAGTCAGTCATTGACGTAGTAAGCAGCACTATCAGTTTCATCACGTATTTAATCCGTTTACATTTATTGAGCTATTATCATGCGCCATAACCTTAAACACTGGTGGGGTCATTTCTGCGTGCATTTGCGTCATGCCGTTAAAAACGGTGCGATATTTTACATATTGGCGGGGTTGGCTTTGTTGCCTGTTTGGTTTGAGCCGCAGATGCGATTAAAAAGCGTGGTGCAAGATACGCTTTTTGTCATTGATATTAGTGAGAGCATGAATGTACGCGATGTGAATTACCCAAAACCACAAACCGACCGTCTCACGCTGGCCAAGTTAGCGGTGCGCGAAGGCATGGCTAGTCTGCCTTGTGGCTCACGTGTTGCTGTCGGGCTATTTGCTGGTGATGAGTCTGTCGTGTTGTTCGAGCCATTGGAAGTTTGCCGACATTTTCCTGCCATCGAGCAAGTGATTTCAGGCCTGGATCGACGCATGCGCTGGATAGGAGATTCATGGGTGACGAACGTGCTGACGGCCTCTATTATTGAAGCAGAAAAGCGCCGGCTTAATTTAGTGCTGATTACTGATGGCGATGAAATGCCGCAACGGTCTGCGCCCATCGTGACGGAGCTAGCCAAATTAAGGGGCAAAATTAAAGGCCTGTTATTAGGTGTGGGCGGAGATGCCTTGCAACCAATACCTAAGCTCAACCAAAAAGATGAAATTATTGGTTACTGGACGCGCGAAGATGCAGTGCTGGAAGGCAATCACCCTAATTTATTGCCCACCGTGCGCGCCTTGGCCAAAGGCGAGCAAGCGCCAGAGGGAATGCTAGATGAAGTCACTGAGCATGTATCCTCATTTAATAAGGTCTTTATGCAAGCGCTTTCACAAGCCTCAGGTTTTGAGTTAGTGCGCATTAATACACCTGTTGATGCGGTTAATGCACTTAAACATAGTGACTATCAAAAACAAGCGTTGGCTGAGCGCGACGCTCGCTGGATATTTAGCTTGGTTGCGGTGGTGCTGGTTGCCATTGGTTGGTTTTTCCCAATCATTAGAACCTTTTTTGCAAGCAAATACTTGGCTAAATTCAGGTTTACTTCCAATTTAAAAACGCTCGCCAAGTAGCGTGCAGCTACGGGAGTTTTTCCTGTAGTAAAAAGTGAACTTGTGGCATGGGTCTAAGTTTAAATTAGCTTGATAATCTTTACTTTATCACTATAAAAGTAAGGGTCGTCATGATGTTCAAAAAACGAGTAATAGCGTCACTATTGCCACTGGTGTTTGCACAGTTAGCTTATGCCGCAGAGCCACAATCGATTGAGTTGAATGCTGTGACTGTTACTGGAATTTTGCCAGAGAAGTTAGAGTCTGTGCCGGGCTCTTTTGCCGTCATTGATGAAAAAGAACTTGAAGTTAAAAGACCATTTTCTATCAAAGAAGCTCTCAATACCGTGCCTGGTGTGCATATTGTAGCCAATGAAGACCCGCAAAGTTTAGGCCTAAACATTGGTGTTCGCGGCATGGATCCGCGCCGTACTGCACGCACTTTGCTCATGGAAGATGGCGTGCCATTATTTCTCGCTCCTTATGGTGACCCTGCTGCACACTATGCACCGCCATTATCACGCGTACAGCGCATTGAAGTAGTTAAAGGCTCCGGCCAAGTGCTGTATGGCCCACAAACGGTAGGCGGCATGATTAACTTTGTGACCAAGCCGGTACCAAAAGATGGTTTTGCTGGCAGTATTGATGCCACCGCTGGTAACAACGACTTTTACGGCTTGCATGCCAACGTAGGTTACGGCAATGAACGTGGCGGCATTATGGTTGATGCGCTTAAAAACCAAGGCGATGGTATCCGTGATAACCATGATTTTGATGTTGAAGAATACACGCTTAAAGGTCAACTTAACCTCACTGACCGTCAAACCTTAATCGCAAAAGTAGGCTATTACGAAGAGGATTCACATGTATCTGAAACAGGTATTGGTGAAGTAGATTATGCGCGTGATAAATTTCAAGCACCTTCTGGCAAAAACGACTTCTTTTACCATGAGCGAAAATCAGCACAGCTTCAACATATCTTTCAGCTTGATGAAAAAACCAAACTTTCAACACAGGCTTATTATGTGGATGCATTCCGTACATCATTCCGCCAAACGGATGCGCCAGGTGGCTGGGATGGTGACATTCCGAGTAGTGTTGGTACGGGTGTAACTGAACTTGAAAGGTGTGCAACAGCAGCGCCATTCACAGAGGCTGATGCTGCTAACTGTGGTGGCCGTCACCGCCCAAGAAGTTACACTTATTGGGGTATTGAGCCACGATTGGACTTTAGCCACAATCTATTTGGCATAGAAAATGATGCAGTGATTGGCTTCCGTTATCATGAAGAAGATATTAGCCGTGGCCAATATCGTGGTGATACTGCAGCTTTCCAAAGTCTATCTTTTGCAAAAGCGAACTCTACCAAGCGAGAAGATGTTCAAATTGATGTAGAAGCTAAATCCTATTACGCACAAAATACATTTCATGTGGGCGATTGGTCAATTACACCAGGTTTGCGTTTTGAAGATATGAAAATTAAAACGGATGTACGCCGTGCTGGTGGCGTGGCAGTGAACAAAAAAGTGACTAACAACCAAACTGAGTTGTTACCCGGTTTTGGCGTGGCTTGGAACGGCATCGACAACACCACCGTGTTTGCAGGCGTGCATAAAGGCTTTGCACCGCCGCGCCCTGACCGTGACTTAGACCCCGTTAAACTGAATAGTCTTGGCATTGATAAAACTAGCCCAGAAAAAAGCACTAATTGGGAGCTAGGCATACGTTCAAGCTACTTCAAAGGTATCAGCTTTGAATCCACCTTATTTCACACCAAGTTTGATGATGTGGTCGTGAATGCAGGTAGTGGTACTTTTGAAAATGCAGGTGAGTCTGCGATGTCTGGTTTAGAGTTTGCTGGTCGTGTTGATTTTGGCACCATTTATAACACATCACACAACATTTACGCATTGGCTTCATACACTAACTTATTCACCGCCAAGTTTAAAAAAGACGCACTTGATGAAGGTGTTGTAAGTGGCGCGCGATTACCTTATGCACCAAGACAATTAGCTTCATTGAGTATTGGCTATCAACACCATATTGGGATTGATGCCAGAGTTGGCGTAGATTACGTCAGTAGCCAAGAGCCAGACGCATGGACCAACACCCTGACAGGCGACGCGGCAACATTAACCGGCCTAACTGGCAACATTCCAGGCTACAGCTTGTTTAATGCATCGGTAAACTTCAAACCTGTAGATTCAAAAGCGACTTACTTCTTAAGCGGTCATAACTTGACTGATCGGGAGTATTTAGCGAGCCGTGTAGATGGTATGTTTGTAGGCCGTAGCCGTCAGTTGGTTGGTGGTATTCGTTACGACTTCTAGCAGTTTCTGTATGCCAGAAGCCTAGTCTTAAATAGGCTATATTTCTGCGGCGAGCCTAATCTTTACAAAGGTTAGGCTCGCTTTTTTCTGCCCCGGTAAATAGGCTCAATTGTTTACTTAAATCCAGATTTTTCATTAGACTCTAAAAACTTAAACTCTGTCATGCTGAGCACCGCGAAGCATCCAGTAGCATCACTTCAAAAACCTCTAGATGCTTCGCGGTGCTCAGCATGACGTTAAGTAGCGCTATCTATAAGCGCCCACATTTAACTAAAAAACCATCATAAAACTAATGTAAATCATATAGTTGCGTTAATTGCTTTCATTGGAATGATGAGCTAATGGATAACCTCGGCTTTAAACTTCCAGAATATTAAGTTTAATTGCGGCCAATACTAACTGAGAACGATTTTCTACATTCAATTTTTGTAAAAGATGCGTTTGGTGGTTGGCGATAGTTTTGTAATTAAGGTGAAGGGTATTGGCTACTTCGTCCAATGAAAGTCCTTTAGCGAGCAGTCTAAACACTTCAAATTCCCGAGGTGTTAAGTGATCTAAAGCGGAGTCTGGTTTTAGGCGTTGTGTGGCTATTTTGTGGGCAAGGTCGTGGCAGATATACTTTTTGTTTGCGGCAATGGCAAACACGGCGTCCACCAATACGTTGGGCGCGCTGGACTTGGTGACGTAGCCACTTGCACCAGCTTGCATGACGCGCGTGCAGTAAACCACTTCATCATGCATGCTAAACACGAGTATTTTGGCATGCCTGTCTTTAGCCACTAATTTTTTAATGGTTTCCATGCCGCCCATGCCAGGCATGGATAGATCCATAATCACCACATCTGGCTTGATAGCATCATAATTTTTATAGGCCTCTTCGCCAGTCGCGGCTTCTGCAATCACCTTAATGTTGGCTTTTTCAAGCAGGTGTTTGTAGCCTTCACGCACCACAGCGTGATCATCAACCAAATAAACATTAACGGTTGTTTTCATGAGGTTTAAACCTTTATTTGAATGTTAATTTTGGTGCCGGTATTTGCGAGTGTTGCGTCGGCTTGACTACTTATTTTCATGCTGCCAGCAAGCGCTTCAACGCGTTCTGCCATGCCAAGTAAGCCATAGCCAGTTTGTTGAGAAGTCTCAAAGCCAACGCCATCGTCAGTAATTGTAATAGTCAAATACTGTGCATTGCTTTCAATGTTAATTAGCACCGCGTGTGCTTGCGCATGCTTGGCAATGTTAGTGAGTGCTTCTTGTATGATTCTAAAGATGGCAATATTGGTCGTTTCGTTGTAGTTATCAATATCACCGTGAATTTGTAACTGATAGTTTACTTGGCTACTGGTCTCAGTTTGTATCGTCGCCGCGTTTATCTGTCGCCATGTATCAATAAAGTTCTCTAATGCGGCAGATAATCCAAGGTCGTCTAAAGCCACTGGGCGTAGTGCGCATATTAAGTTGTGGGTGGCGTGATAGGCATGGTTTGCGCTGGAGGTAATGCTTTTGGCGGTAAGCTGTGCCTCTGCAGAGCTATTGGTATCGACCAGTAAACTGGCCGCTTGCGCTTTAATCGCGCTGAGATACTGTCCTAAATCATCATGTAAATCGCGCGCAATGCGTTTGCGCTCGTCTTCTTGTACTTCTAGTATGCGTTGTAATAGTGTGTGGTTTTTTTGAATCAGCAGTTTAGAAGCATCAATAAGCCGTTTTGCAAACCACAATAATGCAAGCAAGCTTGCCAACAACGCGGGTAGCAATTCATCTATATCTAAGTTGTTCTCATACTGCCTTGCCCAAATATAGTAATGCTCAGAAAAATTAAAGTAGCTCGACAAGGCGTAGGTACAAACAAAAGCAGCGGGAACGCAGGCTAAATCAAGCGCAATGCCACGCCAATAGAGGTTTTGAGTGTTTGTATGTTTGGTTTGATGGGGATGGCTAGTTTGAGTAGGCATTGCGACATTGTGATAAAGGTAATTGTACGAGCTTGTCGCCATATACATTTATGCACAATGGGGATATTCACGGTTTAACATAGGAATAATTCCCGGAACAATCGCTCTGATGCAACCTAACGTGAAGTCATCAGCAAATACGCAGGAATATCTCTATATTAAGCGCGCTGCACAAGCGCTGCAGTTTTGCTAGCCACTAGGTACTACTACTTTTATGCTCACTTATTGATGGGAACTGACTGTAAAGTTATCGGGAATATTATCGGTCCGCATCAATAATATCGTTTTACCTCCCAGCCTGGCACTCCCGTAGTAAGCAGGAAAATATCCCAATCTATTGAAGGACTAATTCTCAATCGCCAAAATTAAAGCGGGCATATAGTTCAACCCATGTTGCGATTGTAATAATTTGTAACATATTGCAGCAATTTTATTAGGGGTTGAATTTTAATCACGGAGGAAGTATGAAGAAAACTTGGACACTAAAAGCCATGTTTACTGCCTTGAGTGCCGTTGCCTTGGTAGGCATAGTCGGTCAGGCGTCAGCAAACGAAGAAATTATCAAGCGCAGTAAAGACCACAATATGTGGGCAGCACCAGGCCAAAACTTGGCAATGCATCGTCACAGTCAATTAAAAGACATCAATACAAAAAACATTAAAAACTTACAAATGATCTGGTCACAATCTTCAGGCACATTGCGTGGTCATGAAGGTCAACCGGTAGTGGTTGAGCACAACGGTAAACCAATGATGTACATGGTTTCAGGTTGGCCTAACATTGTTCAGGCGTTAGATTTGTCTAATCCTGACCAGCCAAAACAAATCTGGAACTACACAAAAAAATCCGATCGTGATGAATCTGCTGTGCCGCGCGCATGTTGCGACACCATCAACCGTGGTTTGAACTATGCTGATGGTAAGGTGGTTTTTCACACCTTGGATGGTTTCTTGATTGCTTTGGATGCAACAACGGGTAAAGAAATTTGGGTGACTAAACATGCTTATCCAGAAAAAGGTGAAACACACTCAGGCCCAGCAATGGTTGCCGAAGGCTTGGTGTTGGCTGGTTTCGGTGGTGATGAATTCGCCGCACGTGGACGTACCGTGGCTTATGATTTAAAAACAGGTAAAGAAGTGTGGAAGTGCCATAGCACAGGCTCAGATAAAGACCTTTGCATGACACCAGATACTAACAAAGCTAACCCGCACTATGGTTTATATGGTCAAAACACTGGTTTAACTTACCCAGGTGATGAGTGGAAAATTGGCGGTGGCGCACCATGGGCATGGTTCACTTATGACCCTAAATTACGCATTATGTACGCAGGTACAGGTAACCCAGGTCACTGGTCTCCAGCTTATCGTTGCGGTGAAACTGGTGCAAACTTGACTCACGAAAAATGTAACACCGTTGATCCAAAAACTAATGTTGGTAAATACGATAACAAATGGTCTATGACTATTATGGCGCGTAAAATCGACACGGGCGAAATGGTTTGGGCATACCAAAAAACACCATTTGACCAATGGGATTATGATGGTGTGAACGAAAACATCTTGGTTGATAACTTAAAAGTTGACGGTAAATCATACGATGCGCTTGTGAATTTTGACCGTAACGGTTTTGCTTATGTATTAAATCGTAAAGATGGTACTTTGTTACGTGCTAACAAATTTGTGACTGTAAATTGGGCTGAAAAAGTTGATCTGAAAACTGGCCGTCCCGTGAAAGTGAAAGAGCATTCACCGTTTGCACGTGATGTAAACACGCAAGCTTGTCCATCTGCAATGGGTGGTAAAGATCAGCAACCAGCGGCGGTTGATCCTAAAGAGCCAAACTTATTCTACGTACCAACTAATAACTGGTGTATGGAAGATGAGCCACAAGAACGTACACACACACAACAAGGTACTGTTTACGTGTTTGCAAACGTGTACATGTACCCTGAAAAACCAGGTGTTACTGGTAAGTTGAAGAAATTTGACGTAGTCACTGGTAAAACTATCTGGGAAGTGTCTGATCCATATCCAAACTGGAGTGGTGTGTTAGTCACGGATGGTGGCTTGGCATTCTACGGTTCATTGGGTGGTGATTTCCGCGCAGTTGATCGTAATTCAGGCAAGGTGGTGTGGAGCCGTAAATTAGCTTCAGGCATCATTGGTAACCCAATCACTTACAAAATCAAAGGCAAACAATACGTGTCAGTATGGACAGGTATTGGCGGCTGGATTGGTTTGCCTGTAACAGCAGGTCTTGATATGGAAGATAAGTACGGCGCAATCGGTGCTACTGCAATGGCCAAAGCAACTGGCTTAGATAAGGTTCCTCAGGGCGGTACATTGTTTACATTCCGTTTAGACTAATTTGTTAGTTATAGAAATGTAATAAAAAATTAAGCAGGTAGCGTTTATGCGCTACCTGCTTTTTCTATGCGTAAGGTTTTTATGTAGGAGCAACGTTTCGTCACTAAGCGTTGCTCCTACATAAAACCTTTAAATTTAACTGAACTTTTAAAAAGTTAAATGCTCTTAAAGTGATATTAAAATTCAATAACTTCTGCTAATTATTCAATAAATAATCAATTTTCAGTCAATAATGTTTATATAAAATGGGGTGTTAGATGTCCAATAAATCAGTTTTCAAGCTCTCTTTACTAGCCATTTCTCTTGCGGCATTAGCCTTGCCGGTCATGGCGGATGATGTAACACCAAGTTCAATAAAAAAAATGGGCTCGCTGCGTATCTGTGCTGACCCTGGCAATATGCCAATTACATCTGATAAGGGTGATGGTTTTTCAAACAAAATTGCCACGATTATTGCCGAAGGCATGGGAACACACACCAGCTATTTTTACCGACCGTATTTAGAGCGTGGCTTAACGCGACAAACCTTTGATAACAACGAATGCGACATTCTGATGGATATGACTTCCGATGATGATCGCATGATGACTACCATTCCAGTTTATCGCAGTACTTTTGTATTGGCACACAGAAACGATAAAGGGGTCATCATTAAATCGCTAGACGATCCTAAGTTGTTGAATGATTACAAAGTTGGCGTATTTCAGCATTCGGCTATTCGTACCGTATTGCAAGAACATGGCATTAACCGCAATAACACCGTGGTACGTACCATTGCACATGATGCTGACCTTAGACCTGAGCGTCAACCGCACATGGATGTGCAGTTGATGATAGATGGCAAGCTTGATGTGGCTGCCATTTGGGGACCGATGGCTGGATGGTACAAAACCATGAAAAATGCACCGATTGAAATCGTGCCAGTGAATATGATGGATGATAGAACGCCCATGGAATTTTCATTAGCGATTGGGATGAGAAAAAACGCCAAAGACCTGAAAGCGGCTATTGAAGCGGTGATGCTTAAAGAAAAAGACAAAATCAAAAAAGTATTAGATGAATATGGTGTGCCGTTGGTGAAGTGTGCAGATTGTGTGGTTTCTGGCGATTTACCTTCACATGGCGCATATCAGTCACTTGTTAGAAAAGCCTACGTTCCATTGCAGTCAGATGTCGCTACATTGCCAGCCATGGTAGATGATGCGCTCAAGCAAGGCTCAACCTTAGAGCGGGAATTACACAACGCCACTATTGCACGCGACAACACACGCATTGAGTATTTGCTTAAACGCGGGGCCAAAGTCAATGCCAAAGATACAGAAGGACAAACACCGTTAATGGTGGCGGCAAAAAGCGGCGATTTAAGCGTGCTTAATGGCTTGCTTGAATATAAAGCTAACCCTAATGCACAAGATAATGACGGCTGGACGGCTGCCATGTACGCAGTGCGTTCAAATGAGCCTAAAATTTTCCGCTTATTGGGCAAACACAAGGCGGATTTTAATCTTACCAATAAAGACGGTGCAACTGCGCTGGCAATGGCTGTGAGTGATAACAAAGCCAATGCTGCCGTGGCGATGCTAGATAACAATGCTAACCCAGACTTTGCGATGGGTGCCGGTAAATATAACGCCTTAATGCTGGCCGTAACCAAAGGTAACCAAACCTTGGCGCAAACTTTATTGCAATATAAAGCCAATCCCAATGCGAAAAATGCAGGTGGTGTAACGCCTCTGATGATTGCTGCGCATAAAGATCAAGACATGATTGTGAGCTTGCTGTTAAAAGCAGGTGCAAACATGGAAATGAAAGATGACGAAGGTAAAACCGCTTTAGTTATCGCTAAAGAAAATGACGCCCAAAAAGCACTCATACAGTTGCAATCAACAAAATAGAGCGGAATGATGTGTGGGTTGTCGTAGCAACCAACCGTCTAAAAAATATTATAAGGACTAAATCCCATGTTTAATTGGGACTTAGTCCTTCATGCTAAAACACCTAGCCGTCGTTAAATGACGTGTTAGTCGTTGTTAATTTATAGATATATGTTTGGTGTATTTAATGAAAGGTTTGAAAATGAAATTTCGACATGCCGGCTTTGTTGCCGTATTGAGTATTGCTTTTATCTCTGCTTGCGTAGCCGGCACCAATAAATTCGCTGAAAGTGCTAATGTCACTGCGGTTACTGCACCAGCGCCAATAGTTGTGGCTGCCGCCGAGGCGACGCCAGTGTCAGAGCCTGCAGCAACGGTAGGCGCGGATGGCTTTGCACTACCTGTACAAAAGAAAAAATCTACAGCGCCAGAAATTAAGCCTTTAGCTTCAGATAAATCACCACATGACGTGGCTACCGACGCGGCCAAGGGTGCCTTAAAAAATCCGTACTCATATACAACGATGAATCCAGATTTAGTTGAGGCAGGCAAGAAAAAATACATGGGCGTAAGCTGTAATGGTTGCCATGGCGGCAATGGTGGTGGTGGTATGTGTCCGCCACTTTCAAACGAAACGTGGGTGTACGGTGCTGATGACGATACATTGTTCCGTTTAATAGCACTTGGTAGCGATGAGTTAATGAAGCAAGGCTATACCCGTAAAGGGCGTGAAAATGTAGTAGGTCCAATGCCTGCACATGGCAAACTGGTTAAAACAGAAGATGATATGTGGCGGATTATCTACTTTATTCGTGGTAACTTCCGTGGCGATGCTAAAAACATTAAGTGGTAAATCGCTGGTCGTTCATAAGTGTTAATACCTTGGTGTGGGTTGTGGAGCATCAAGGTGTTGTTAAAGTGACTGAGTGGAATAAAGTGCTTAAATTTACGGTAATAGCTATTTTAATACTGCTAAGTTCTAATGTAGTGGCTGAGCCATTTGCTTACATAACTAATCAGGGGGCAGATACCGTTTCGGTGGTTGATCTGCGGCTTGATCAAGTTGTGGCTACTATTCCTACAGGTAAGGCTCCCGTCGGCATCGCTATTGATCATAGCCAAAATCATTTGTACGTGTCTAATGTTGAAAGCCGTTCAGTTTCAATTATCGACATGATGACGAATCAGGCGATTGGTGAAGTTAAGTTGGAAATTGCGCCTGTAGGCTTAACCTTAAGTAAAACGGCTTCGCAGTTATTTGTAGCTGATTGGTTTCATGATCGCATTTTTGTGTTTGATACAGATAAGTTGCTAGATGTTGACGCAGGAAAAACCTATCAAGAAGTGGCGATGGGTAAGGCGCCAGCAGGTATGGTGGTTAGCCGTGAAGGCGCCAGTTTGTACGTAGCCAATCGCGATAGTGATGAAGTGGGCGTGATTGATGTGCGTAACTTAAAAGTAGTGAATAAAATCGCTGTCGGCAAGCATCCTTTTGGCATGGCCTTGGGAGGTGACGGCAGGAATTTATACGTGGTGAATGTGGAAGGTAACTCAGTTTCAGTCATTGATACGCGTCGTGACATCGTCATCGCTACGATTAAAGTAGGCGAGCATCCTTATTGTGTCACCACTAATCCAGATGGATCGCGTGCTTATGTGACGAATACAGGCGCAGATAGTGTTTCGGTCATTGATACTAAATTGCAAAAAGTCATTGCAACGATCCCTGTGAGTGGTTTTCCAGAAGGCATTAGCTATAACGCCAAAAATAATCGCATCTATGTAGCCAGTTGGATGGATGACGCTATGGACGTCATTGATGCTAAAACCAATCAAAAAATTAATAGTGTCGCTACTGGTTCAAAAAGTCGCGCATTCGGGGAATTTATTGGTAATCCTCATTAGTAACACAATTTTATCAATGTAACTTAAGGAGTTTTAAATGAAATTTTTTCGCTATATATTACTGGTTGCATTAGGTGCAACTTCTACTGGTGCCGTGGCTGATGCTGTCATCGCACAAAAAATTGCCGACAAATACGCCGCGGCGGCTAAAGCGGCTGACTCAAACTACACAGGACTCTCGGCGGAAGATGGTAAGACTTTTTTTAATCGTGAGGTGATACAGTTTAAGGGCGATACCAAAAATCAAGGAAAAGCCATCGCTTGTGCATCTTGCCATACCACCAACCCTGCAGATATCGGCAAGCACATCGTGACAGGTAAGTCCATTAAGCCACTTTCGCCAGCGGTAAATGCTAAGCGTTTCAGTTCAATTGCAAATGTGGAAAAGAAATTTACCAAGCACTGTAATGAGGTGGTTGGAAGCGATTGCACGCCAAAAGAAAAAGGCGACTATATTGCTTATGTACTCACCGAGAAAACACCAAGCAAGAAGTAACACTCTCATGCTTACAAAGCTCATTTCATTGACGGCAGTTATATTATTGGCTGCCATCACTACACCAAATGCACTGGCTTGTGGCCCTAGTCCGCAAAAGGTAACTAAAGAAATTGTGATTAAAGCTGGCCCTGAACAGGTTTGGGCGATCGTGAGCGATTTTGGTGCTATGCACAAATGGCATCCCAATGTGGTTGACACCGTATTGGAGCGTAAGTCAGATGCAGAGGGCAAAGAAACTAGCTATCGCACACTCAGGCTTAAGGACGGCGGCACAATTATTGAAAAGCAACGCGAAACACCAGTTGGTGAAATGAAGTTAGGTGTAGTGATGATGCAGAGTGATATTGCTGTGAGTAATTATTCAGATGCGCTGACAGTTAAGCCTGGGCACTCTGAAAGTGAAACCATTGTGATTTGGGTCGGGCGCTTTAATAACAAAGCCAACGCCATGCAAGCGCCAGCAGGGCAAGATAACGCCACAGCGATTGCGTCAGTAGCGCGCTGGTACGACGTAGGTTTACTCAATTTAAAAAGAGTTGTTGAAGCAAACGATTAAGTTTTTTTCAGGAAGTTAAGTTAACTTTACAATTTTAAGGAGTTTTACAGTATGAAATGGTGGTCTATTTTTTTCCCCGCAGCCTTGTTTTTGTCATTATCGGTAAGTGCCGCAAACGCCCCTAGTCAACAAAAAGTAATTCGTGAGGTGGTCATTAAGGCCGAGCCTGCCAAGGTGTGGGCCGTAGTGAAAGATTTTGGTGGTTTGCATAAGTGGCACCCGGTGGTGGCTGACACCAAACTTGAAATGCGTAAAGATGATACTGGTGCAGAGGTGCAACACCGCTTATTAACTTTAAAAGATGGCGGTACGATACTCGAGAAATTGATAGGCATTACCGATGCAGACATGAAGCTCGAATATCGTATTGTTGAAGGTGTTCTGCCTGTTAGTGGTTATCGGGCGATAATGACAGTTAAGGCTGGCCCTGCCGCAGATGAATCAACTGTGACATGGACTGGTCGTTTTTATAATAAAGCGAATGATGTGCACCCGCCTGCAGGTCAAGACAACGCAACGGCTATTAAGGCAGTAGAAGGTGTGTTTGACTCAGGTTTACCTAACCTTAAAAAAGTTATCGAAGCGCAGTAATTTTTATATTTACCAGTAAACGGAACATACTCATGAGAAAAATTTTAGCCATATTGGCTTTAGCTAGTGTTTTGCCATTTACGGCTTATGCACATGGCCCTAGCGGTCAAAAGGTAGTAAAAGAGTTCGTGGTTAAAGCAGAACCTGCAAAAGTCTGGGCCTTGGTCAAAGATTTCTGCGCAATTGGGAAATGGCACCCAGATGTTACCGATGCTAAGCTCGAAGACAGAAAAGATGCTGATTCAGATAAAATATTGCCACATTGTCTAGTCACGCTTAAAAACGGTACGACCTTTTTAGAAAAGCTGCGTGAGGTGAATGATGCCGAGATGAAAATGGATTACAAAATGGTTGATGGCAAAGATAGCACCATTGCTGTTAGTAACTACCGTACTGTTTTACAGGTAAAATCTGGCCCGATTGCTGGTCAATCTACAGTCACTTTAACCGCGCGTTTTTACAATAAAGCCAATACCATGGAAGCGCCTGCAGGCGCTGATAATCCGGCAGCGAATAAGGCCATTAACGATCTTTACGATGCGGCAGCTGTTGGTTTGATCAAAGCGTTAGAAGCAGGAAGCTAGAATGTACTGAATTTGCGGGCGTCTTTAATTTCGGGAATTTATCCCATACTATTTCAGGATTTCTTAAGTATCTTATGCCTCGGCATGTGATTAAGATATATTTAATCACTCTCCAAAGTGTTTAAGCCAGACGCCTTCGTGGCTTCTGGCTTTTTTTCAAATTTAGCCCTCATTAAAATTACTAAAAATTGCTTAATCAGACAATTTCTAATTGGGGCCTTATCTTAAATTTAAGGTGCATTGACTATGAAATTAATCAAAAACAATCCTGTGAAAGTTATATCGTCGGTAATATTACTCGCCACCACCTTATCTGTTAGTAGCCAAGTTTTGGCTGCACCATACGCGTACGTGCCTAACGAGAAGGATGGTACAGTTTCTGTGATCGATACTGATACAGATAAAGTGGTGAATACCTTACCGAAAAAAGGCGCATTCGGTAAAAAAATCCAAGCAGTAGCAATGGATCCCAGCGGCAAAAAACTGTATGTAGTGGTGCGTGATAAAAATGCAGTTGCAGTGTTGGATTTAGAGAAAGGTAAGCAAAGTAGGCTGATTGTAGTTGGTGATGAGCCTGAAGGGATCACCGTTTCGCCAAACGGAACAACACTTGCGGCTTGCTTAGAGGAAGAGAATGCGGTTTCGTTTGTTGATTTAAAAAAGTTCAAAGTGACTCACACTAGCAAAACACAAGGTAGAAACCCAGAACATTGTGAATTTTCTATTGATGGACAATGGTTGTTAGCGAGCAATGAAGAAAGTGGAGATGTGGACGTGTTTGACGTTGCAACGCATAAATCTGTCCATTTGATTAAAGCAACTAAGCATCCGCGTGGCATTGGGTTTACGCCAGACGGTAAATTTGCCTATATTGCAAATGAAGCGGCTAATTTAGTTGAAGTGGTTTCAGTCGGTGATTGGGGTATTCTGCATCGCATCCCAGTTGGATTGCGCTCTAATGGGGTGAAAGTTTCGCATGATGGTAGCCGTGTTTATATTAGTAATGGCGGTGATGGTAATGTGAGTGTCATTGACACTGCGACCAATACCGTGATTGCTACCGTCGCTGTAGGTCAACGCCCATGGAACATGGCGCTAACACCAGACGGCAAAAAACTCTATGTGGCCAACGGCCGTAGCAATAGCGTTTCTGTGATTGATACTGCTGAAAACAAGCGTATTACCGACATTCCTGTCGGAAATTTACCTTGGGGCGTAGTCATTCACTGAATGATTCTAAAATCTTTTGAAATTTGTTGATACTTTGGCCGCCCGGCTACTTTGCAACTTGCTATTATTCGGCAGTATATTGAGCAACAACAAACACCGCTAACTGACAAAGTATAGTTTTTGAGGTTGCGTAAGATTTAACTTAAAGTAACCGTCATTTTTGCCAATCGTTTTAGCCCCATCTCTCGTAGTAAAAATCGATTCGGGTTGAGTAAGCCTGCTATTTCATTTGAAATCGGTAATTTTTCATTGCATATCAAGCCAGCCAGTAGTTCGGCGCACAATGGCGCGCTGGTAAACCCTTTGCTGCCGTGTGCGACGTTCATGTAGAGCCCTGCCACCCATGGCAGTGAATTCGCATCTATGCCAGGGCGTGGCGGTTTGGCTTTCAATGTGACTGCATCTAATAATTGACCCACCAAAGGCCAGTAATCTGTTGTGGTGCAACGTAGCGATACCCGTCCATCCACGATGTTGGCTTGTAACTGATCGTGAAAAAATGGTGAGATGTTGTTTAATTTGTCTAAATTGGTGAGATGATCTTTGTCGTCAATTTGCAAGTCATTTTGTTTATTCGTTGTTGCAGCCGTGCTCGAGAACGTGGCGCCTAAGCAGTGATAATGTTTCGTGTTCTGTTGAAGTGCCGCTGGGCTTAAATAGCCGTCGCTACATACAATTGTTTTTAATTGACGGCTTGTTTCTATGGCTTTGAGTATGCTGACCTGCCCGCGCACTGCTTGCGTATTTAGCACTAAGTTAGGATACAGCTGTTGTGCATCGTTGGCATTGGCAATCACCACAATGTCTGCCTTTGCTATGATGTTTTTATGGTCATACACTTCAAATATTTGACCGTTTTTTAATAATCTCTCCACGTTGTTTGAAGTAAACACTGAAATGTTTTTGTGCTCAGTTAAACGCTGGCAAAGCTGTTGCGGTTTAGCCCATCCTGCGTCAGGAAAGTAAAGGGCATCATATTCAATATCAATGCCGGCAAGTATGCTAGCTTCAGCTTTCGTGACTAACTTCAGAACACTACTCGGGTGATTTTGTGCCGCCACTTTTTGAATGCGCACTAATTCTCTTTGGTTAAAACCGAGTTGTAGCATGCCGCAAATATCAAAGTCTGATGATGATAAACTCAGTGACTTGAATAAAGCTAAGCTGTGCAAATAGCCGGCGAGCGCAAATTGACTGCTGGTGACATCACCACTTAAACGTGGGTATAACATGGCGAGTGGATTGCCTGATGCTTCGCTGGCAATATTAGCGTGACGTTCAATGAGCGTTACTTTAATGCCGCGCCGAGCAAGTGCATAAGCGGTGCTACAGCCTGCAATGCCGCCACCAATGACAATAGCGGTTTTAGCTGACATTGTTTCCAACTAAAACAATATTATTAGTTGAGTCATTTTGATTGCCGACAAAATAACCGTTAATCATTTCACGTTTTTTGCCAAAGCCTGCGCGCTTGTTGACTTTAAAACCTGCAGACATTAAGCCTCGCCTCACTATACCTGCGCTGCTAAAGGTGGCAAATGTCGTATTTAAGTGTGAGAGCCTTGCCATTTGTTCAAACAGTGCTGGCTGCCACATGTCAGGGTTTTTAGCGGGAGAAAACCCATCTAAAAACCAGGCGTCGGTTTGATGCTGGAGGTGAGTTAATTGCTCGGTTGCATCGCCAATCAATAAGTTTAGCTCAATTCTATTGTCATAGAGACTGATTGATCTTGCATCGATCAGTGTTGCATATTGCGCCAGCAATGGGGCGCTTAACGTAGTTAATTCAGGCCATAGCTGTAAAGCCGTTGTGATGTCTGATAACGTCAGCGGATATTTTTCAACACTAATGAAATTTAAAAGCGCCTGCTTTGGCGCAGTTTCAAGCCATAATTTGGCTGCGCATAAAAAGTTTAATCCAGTACCAAAGCCAGTTTCGGTAATCGTGAACGTTTGAATGTTATGCTGCTGCCAACGCGTAGCTAAATTATTGCCTTGTAAAAACACATAACTTGTTTCAAGCAAGCCGTTATCACTCGAAAAATAAACATCCTGAAACGCACTGGCAAACGGCTGCCCTTGCTTCCATTCGATGATTGCGTTATCTATCGGTCGCATGCACGGCGATCTTAAAGACGATTTTGTGGATAGGCTGGTTGGCAATCAGTGGCGCATGAGTATCTTCTGGAAAAAAGATGCAAAATGTATTAGCGGGCGTGGAAACCCAGGTAGCAGGGGCGTCATGAAAGAACTGTATATCAGATACAGTATTGAAATCACTGACTGGGTTGCGGCAGTCGGCAAGGGGCTTCCAGCCCATTTCATCGACGCCATCCAGTATCAATTGAATGTCGATATATTTGCTATGGCATTCAAGCTGTGCTGATTCACGTGTGCGCCCTGATACGCGCTCTACAATGGCAAATACATCATCACCTATAATCGTATGCCGACCACAGGCGAGTGCCTGCAAGTCGGTATTGCGCATGTAGGCAAATACTTGTGCAAACAGTGGGTGTAACGCTAAATAGCGATCAGCGTTGGCGATCGTATCAAGAATCATGCAATAAAATCCTTAATTTATTTCCAAACCTTGCCATAAGCCGCTAACAACTTTTGATGCATAAGACTGCCCTCCATATTTACGCCTAAATTGCCTAGGCCGAAATACTGCTCTTTTTGATTGATTAGGCGCTGTGCTTGTTGCAGCGTTTCAGCGCCGTACATGAGTTGCAGGTTGGCTTCAAATAAAGCGGGGTCGCCGTTCTCAAGTTCTTCTTTAATTTGCACTAAGTTGGCAATGCAGCGATAAATCTTTGCGCGCGCTGGTGGGAGTTCGTTAAATTGCGCAATCCAGGCGCAGCCGTCCAAGATGTCGTCTGTGCTGTTGCAGGCAAGTGCGGCCAACGTTTTGAGTTCACCTACGCGTAGATCAACCCAAGTGGTGTTAGGGTCGGCGCATAGACCGATTAAAGTTGTTACGGGCAGTTCATCGGCTAAGTCCAGGTCTAGTAATATTTCAAGTAGCTCAGCAGATTCGGCTTGGCTTAACTCCTGTAAGCGCAATGCAAAAGGGCGTACCAGGTTGCCGACAGTGTTGTTTTCCCATTGCAGTTCTTCAACCGGGTAGATTTCAGACATGCCAGGTACAAAAATGCGGCAGGCATATACGCCTAAATGGGTAAAGTCGGCGATATACATGTCATGGCCACTGGCATGGATGGTGTTGACGCACCAGTCATAGTCTTCTTGCGTTGATGTACCAAAGTTCCAATCCACAAAAGCGTAATCAGGCGTGCTACGTAAAAAGTCCCAGCTAATCACACCGCTGGAATCAACAAAATGGATTTCCAGATTTTGTGAGTCAGCAATCTCTTCCATATCAAAACCAGGGGCAACAAAGCCTGTTAAGCCATTGATGGCGCGACCTTGTAGCAGTTCTGTCAATGCGCGTTCTAGCGCTACTTCAAAGCGCGGGTGCGCACCAAAACTGGCAAAGCAACCTTGATCGTCTGGGTGCAGCAGGGTGACGTTCATCACTGGATATTGGCCGCCTAATGATGCATCTTTCACCAAAATGCCATAACCCGCTGCACGTAGGCCTTGTAAGCCTGCCGCAATGCGCGGATAACGGTTAATGACATCTTCCGGCACATCAGGCAGACAAATGCCTTCGCGAATAATTTTATATTTAATATCGCGTTCAAAAATCTCAGCCAAGGCTTGTGTACGCGCCTCCATCATGGTGTTACCCGCACTCATGCCGTTGCTTACATACAAATTACCGATAAGATTAACCGGGAAGAATACGGTTTTATCATCACGTAACCGTGTGTAGGGAATCGCACAAATGCCACGCTCTGCATTGCCCGAGTTTAAATCTATCAGTTGACCAGCAACAGCCGTGCCTTCTGGATTGTAGAATTTTTGCAGTTCAGGCGTGAGTAACTCTTTAGGCCATTTATCCCCTTTGAGTTTAAACCATTGCTCATTCGGGTAATGCACAAAATCTTGATTGGCAATGGTTTCGCCTAAGTAAAAGTGTGTCCAAAAGTAGTTGGTGCTTAAACGCTCAAAGTATTCACCAAGCGCACTGGCGCGGGCGGCAAGCTGTGACGCGCCTTTGCCATTAGTAAACAAGCGCGGGCAGTCTTTATCAATCACATGTACCGACCAAATATTTTCTATTTCATTCAGCCATGACTTTTCTTCAACATGGATACCTAATGCGAATAATTTGCCTTGTAATGTACTGATGGATGATTCGAGCGAAGCATCTTTGCTCGGAATAAAAGTTTCTGTCATGGTCATGTTGGAGCGTGTTGATAAATGGGCTGCAAGCATAGCATGCGGTTGTGTTAAACCCCGATTTTTCATTAGGCGATTTTGCATCTACTTGAATGTCAACTTGCCCATTTTGCGTCTTTTTCGTGCATATTTTCTGTCAATAGAATGACTATTGACAGAAAATATGCACGAAAAATCCATCAAACTGTGCAGCGTTGCCACTTCAAGTCCTAATGAAAAATCTGGGTTTAGCGACTAAAAATGTACGAGTAATGGGCTGTTATTGCTCTTTCGAATAGCCGATTACGCCTAAGAAAAACCTGACTAAGCCATAGGCTATCCATGATATACAACGTTGCATGATGTTGCCGTTTACCCATGCCTCCGCTGTTATTTGATGTACATTTTTCATGGAGGATTCAATGTCGAGGCGTAGCTCGCTGGCAAATGTACGGTCTTGTATGAATATGTTAGCCTCATGCGCTAACAACAGGCTAAAGGGGTCGATATTTGATGAGCCGACGGTAGCCCAATAGCTGTCGATGACAGCGACTTTGCTATGCATAAAACTTTTACGGTATTCATAAATTTCAATGCCATTATTTAAAAATACGCTATAAAAAGCATGCGTTGCCGACATTAAAAAATATTCCATTTTGCCTTGTAGCAGCAATTTAACTTTCACCCCGCGCTTGGCGGCATCGACCAAGGCTTTACGGAATTTTCTACCGGGGACAAAGTAGGCGTTAGCAATAATGATTTCAGATTGCGCATGATTGATTGCGTCTAAGTAAGCGTCTTCAATATCGCGACGGTGCAATACGTTATCTCGCACCACAAAAGCTGCTTTTATACCTGTGCTGGTATCAAAAGCGTGCTGTTTATTTTTGGGCATAACAGGTAAATGGCTCGCACGCCGCAAGTGCATCCATGAAATACGCCGCCAAAGCTGGTGCACATTTTTGGTAATGTGCGGCAGTAGGGCGCCTTCAATCTGTATTGCATAATCAATACGCGGTGGAATTTTGTGCGGTGCGTTATGGTCGTCAATAATATTGATGCCACCGACAAACCCCACCAAACCATCGATGACGGCAACTTTGCGGTGCAAGCGCCGCAAGCGGTTTTTTTTAAGCGTCCAAGGCGAGATTTTTTGGCGATAAAACATGACTCGCACCCCCGCTAGCACTAATTCTTTAACATAAGCTTTAGGTAAATCTTTGCAGCCAAACCCGTCAAGTAATACGTTGACTGTAACCCCACGCTGCGCGGCTTGTTTTAATGCATTGCCGATGCTAATGCCAATGCTGTCAAGTTCATAAATATAGGTTTGTAAATAAACGGCGTGTTGTGCATTTTGAATCGCAAGTGCCAGCGCAGGAAAGTACTCAGCGCCGCTACGCAATAACTTGATATGATTACCGCCAATATAATGCATATTATTTTATTGAATCTCTGGTGATGGTGGCAGAGAGAATGGCATGGTCAGACACTTTTAGTAAATGTGCGCCTGAGTTTACTTCAACGTGTTTGACATGAAAGCCGCGAATGTAAATGCGGTCTAACCTCAGTATAGGCAGCCAGGATGGAAAGCTGCGCGCAGATTTGCCGGTGTGGTGTTCGAACACTTCATGCAGATGCAAGTGGTTGGCAAAGGCTTTACCCGAGCGCTGTCCCCAATCATTAAAATCGCCCGCAATAATAAGTGGCGCCTCAACGGGGATATGTTGTTCAATATAGGCGCTGACTCCTGCCAACTGCCGCCGCCGCCAGTGCGCAAATAAACCTAGATGCAGACAAACTGCGTGTAAAGGCGTGTTCCAATTTGGCACGTTAATTTCAGCATGTAGCATGCCACGCTCTTCAGAGGCGTGCGCTGAAATATCAATATTGGTGGTTTTGATAATAGGGAATTTTGAAAGTAGGGCGTTGCCATGATGCCCCGCCGGGTACACCGAATTCTTGCCATACGAAAAATCTGACCATACCGCATCCGCCAAGTATTCGATCTGCCCTGCACTGGGCCATGCGGCAAAGCGTTTGCTGTGTTCGGTATGCGCGTCGCGCACTTCTTGCAAAAATACAACGTCCGCATGCAACTTGCGCAATAAGTCACGCTGATGATGTAGGGCAAAGCGCGCGTTAAAGTGGGTCATCCCCTTATGGATATTGAAAGTAGCAATATGTAGCGTGTTGTGCAAAATCAATTCACTTTGTGGTTGGTTATGCCTAGCAGCCTGTCGGACTTAAAGGAAATCGGCTGCAAATTTGTCTGAACGGTTCATATTTCACCGTTTTTTTAGTCAATAGAATAACTATTAACTAAAAAATCTGCAAAATCTGCCCTCGTACAGTCAAATTCTCGCTTCGATTCTTTAAGTCCGACAGGCTGCTAGGGTCGTTTTCAGCAAGCTATCAATATACGCTAGCGTTGCAATTTGCACGTTAAAAATTAAGCGCTAATAGCAATCATTCGTCCGTTAACGCGTCTTGCACTATATTAGATGCCGGATTTTCATTGTCAATCCAGTAATAATAAAACTCGCGTATTACATATAAAAATAGTTGCTTGTTTTCATCCATGGCAAACAAAGGCGCAGTTAAATCTACCGCAGTACGATAAACCCGAGCGTCTGCAGTTGGCGCACCTTTTAACTGTAATAGTAATATTTTTGCTAAATTAACGCGTGTTTCCAGCAGTAGTTTGGCTGCTCCTTTATCTTTGAGCGCTTGTGAATACGCCATTAAATGCCTGGTCTCTCTAACGTCGAATTTTTCTGTTTTTAATCGGCTGGTCAGTGCTTTCAATGTGGTTTGTAGCGGTTTCCACTCAAGCGGCTGTATATCAAACCCACCTTGCCGGCTAAAGGCAGCGATGGCTTTAATGTCGTGCATCCAGAATGGATAAAATTCACGCGCGGTGTTAAGGCTTTCATGCCAAAGGTCGGGTGCTATTTTTTTAATTAAGGTATCTATGGCCTGGCTGTAAGATGACCGATCAAGCAGTTTTCCTGCAAGCAATGGGGCCAGTTGGTCTAGGAATAATGAGCGTTTATATAACATGCCAGCTTTAGCCCCTTTGTTTTGCAGGAGTTTAAAGTAGGCGCTGATAGCTTCTTTTTCGCGTGAGGTATTCATTTACTTTTGTTTTTCACCGATGTGTGTTGCACCACGTTGTTTAGCTAAGGTGACTTGTTTTTGGCGCTCAATCAAACTAGCACGTTTTTCTGTCGACAGCTTATCATAGCAGTAGGGGCAAGATACGCCGGCAGTATATTGCTCGTTTTGCATTTCAGTTGGTGAGAGTGGATGACGACAGGCGTAGCATTGATCAAACTCGCCTACTTCTAAATTATGCTTAACTGCGACACGCTGATCAAATACAAAGCATTCTCCCTGCCACAGGCTTTGCGCTTCGGGCACGGTTTCAAGATATTTCAAAATACCGCCTTGCAAGTGAAAAACCTCTTCAAAACCTTGATCCATCATGTAAGAAGAGGCTTTTTCGCAACGTATGCCGCCAGTACAAAACATGGCGACTTTTTTATGTTTAGATGGATCAAAGTGCTTCGCCACGTATTGGGGAAACTCACGAAATGTCGTTGTTTTTGGGTCAACCGCGCCTTTGAACGTGCCGATATCCACTTCGTAATCATTGCGAGTATCAATCAAAACGACGTCAGGGTCAGAGATGAGCGCATTCCAGTCTTCAGGCTTTACATAAGTGCCTACTTTTTTGGTTGGGCTTACGCCTGGAACGCCTAGCGTGACAATTTCTTTTTTAAGTTTTACCTTCATGCGGTAAAACGGATGCTCGTTGGCAAATGATTCTTTATGTTCCAGGTCGACAAATTTATTGGCAAACAGTGAGTCGGTGCGTAAAAAATTTAAAACGCGATGTATATCGTCGGGCAAGCCGGCGATGGTGCCGTTAATGCCCTCTTCAGCCAGTAACAGCGTGCCTTTGATGTGATTGCGTTGGCATGCATCAAGAATAGGTGTCTGCAGCGCTTGATAATCAGGCAGGCTGACAAACTTATATAAGGCGGCGGTTAGGTACTTAGGCATAGCAGTTACATTTAAATTGTAATGCGCTATTCTAGCAGATGGCTTTTGATTCCGCGTGTATTGTGGGGAATACCTGCCGGCAGTTTTAGCCTCACAATTGGATTAAGAAATGTCTTTAGCAATGGGGCTATAATGAGATGAGTATTTTTAGAACGTAGTCTTGATTGAGATGGTCAATTAAGTTGAAAATGGATGACGGAAAAATATAAAAAGATGGATCAAATGCAAGAAGCAGATCAGCTGCAAAAACTAAACAGTGTGACACCGCTATTTATTTTGATGTTGCTGGCTGCATTTATGTGCCTAGTTTCACTGCCCGCGACAGCGGCTTCGCCATGGTTGATAGCGACCCCTGATGAGAATGCCTACGCAGGCGCGCCCATTATGCTTGAAGTCGTCAGGCCGATAGCGCAAGAGAGTTGGCCGAGAATGCTCAAGCTGAGAATGGTTCGCAATGGCAGGGCGCACGAAGTCGAGATTACCGCCGTCGAAACAGCGTCGCCAGAAGATACACGTCGAACTTATCGCGGGTTATTACCTGCCAACCTATCAGGTTTGGTCAGGGTTGATTTAGCCGAGGCAGAGTCGAATCGTCTGGTATTGGTAGTCAGCACGCCTGATCCGATTGAGCGGATGCAAGCGCCAGAGGTGGCGGACGCTGCCTCTATCAAAGCGTCAAGCGGCATTGACAACACATTTTTTAGTGCAGATGAGCCTGCATTGGCTGCCAATGAGCCCATGTACTTTGTGCTTGGTGATCGTGGCGGCCTCAATGCTCGCTTTCAATTCAGTTTTAAGTACCGGATTTTTGATCCAGATAGTTACCCTGTCGCCTGGTTTCCACCGCTTTCTGGTTTAAATTTCGCCTATACGCAGACTTCAATCTGGGACTTGGGTGCGGATTCTGCGCCATTTCGCGATACGAGTTATCGCCCCAGCTTTTTTTGGCAAGGGGAGACCTTTGGCAAGGGCTTAATGCCAGATTTGCTACGTGCCGGTTATGAGCATGAGTCGAACGGTAAAGATAACGAAAGTTCGCGTAGCCTCAATATGCTGTTCGCACAGCCGATATGGCGCACTGAGTTTTCAGATGGCCGCGCGTTAGTATTTGCGCCCAAGATGGTTAACTACCTAGATAAAGTGGGTAATTCAGATATACAGCGCTACCGAGGCTACGTTGATTGGAATTTACGTTATGGCCGTGACGACAGCTGGCTATTGGCAACGCAGTTGCGCCATGGTACCGGTGGCTATGCAAGCGCTCAGCTTGATCTTTCCTACCCGCTTCGCAAACCGCTTTTCGCAAGCACCGGTGGCTTTGTGCATCTTCAGTTATTCAGGGGCTACGGTGAAAGTTTGCTCGATTACAATACCAGGCAAGACACACAAATTAGATTAGGTTTCTCAATTGTTCGCTGAGTAAGGTGATTGGAACGCGCATCAGGCGGTAACCTTAACCCTCGGTTAAATTAGTATGCACAGTCTTAGCGTTCTTTATTCTATCAAGATAAATTTTTAAGCCAATGACGCTAGCCCTTTGTTGCCAAAATCAACACTTCACCATTGCCTTTATAGGCCGCATCACCCACAAAGCGTTGTACGCGTTGTGTATTGAGCGTGCTAAATTGGGTATTGTATTGGGCAAACGATTTAAACAATAAGCTTAGAAACGGTAAGGTATGTGAGCCGCAGTCTTGGATCGTTGCATGTAGTTTCGGCAGGCTTTTAAGTAATAAGGTACCACGGTGCATGTTGAAGGCGGTATATGCGCCTAAGTTACCTAATACGCCGATGGTACCTGCAATCATACGGCTACCACAGTAATCGCCGACATTGCCTTCAATTAAAATTAAGCCACGGCGCATTTGGTCACCTACACGGTCGCCCGCATTACCTTTTACAATTACTGTGCCGCCGCGCATGCCTTTACGCAAACCTTCTGAACCTGCGCCTAAAAAGTCGCCAGTGTTGCCGTCTATACGAAGCAAACCACTGACCATATTGCATGCGGCAAAGGCCTCAGTATTACCTTGGCAGTGAATTTCACCATTTTTCAAATTAAAACCAAGATAGGCGCCTGCATTGCCTGCAACGGTGATTTTGCCTGATGTCATATTTGCCCCGATATAATCAAGCTTATCAGAAGCGTTTTTGAAAACAAGGTGTTGAGCGTCGCTGCCAGTGATTTCAAATAACTCGCCTACGCTTACCAGGCTGTTGCCATAGTTAAGTTGTATATCAGCGATTTCTGCAACAGATTTGCTAGCTAAAAGATTAGGCGTTAGCCCACTACAATTAACGGTGTATGCAGGGGCTTGTTTTAAGGTGAGGGTGAGCGCGTTCATGATTTGTTGCCATTCAAAATATCGTGCAATTTGAAAAGGTGTGGGCCAAGCTTGCCGCCATAGTTACCGGCCGAGATGCGTTTGACGCCACTGTTGGCACCTAGGTTGCAAATGGCCTCAATGCCTACTTTCATTGAAAGGGCAATATCTTCAAACGTTAAGCCATCAATCACTATCTCCATCACGCTTTCAATTTCAGGTGAGAGCTCAGTATTGGTCGCCCCTTTTAACGTCGGGCAGAATGCGTCGTTGGTTGAAGCAAACATGGTTTTATATTTACTGCCAACTTTAGAGCCTGAGCGTACGACGCCACCAGGGAAAGGCATAATAACGTTAGGCACTTGTTTCATGGCCTCAATTGCCGTTTCAGCCGCAGCCAATGCGGCAGGTTGCGAGGTTGCCAAAATTAAAAAGTTACCACCGCCAATGGCGCGCATCATGCCTGTAGTTTCTTCTGTTAAAAACTCTCCATCCATGACAGGAATGCGCCAATAGCGTCTGCCATCGATTAGTTTAGACGTTTGAAAACCGTCACCAAAGTAGCGTAAGTTTTTACCAAGGTTGATTTTATCTTCACCTTCAATGCCGGCAAATGCCGCGGCAGTAGGGCAGGTGAGTATGCATTGCCCCATACGCGTTTCTAACTGCTGCATGAGCACTTTGCTACCCATGGCGAACATTAAAATGCTGACGCCAGGCCTGCCATCTGGCGTTTCATCTGTTGGTAGTTCGCGCTCAATGCCCGCCTCAACCCCGCAACCAATGACTGAGGTGGCAAAACCAGTCATGGCGTTAGCCGCGTGATAAGCCCATTTTAAATTCTGCGCGGTAATAATCACCCGTGTGCCGCGCATGTTGAATGCCTCAGCAAAGGTGTCGTCTATTTGAATGCCGTTAATTAACATGTGTATTTTTCAATAGTTAGGGGTCAAAAAGTTAAGCAGTTTCATCGCCAGATTGAATCTTACCAACCCATTCTTCAATAGGGATAATGCCTACTTGTTGCGCTTTTTTTGCATCAGCTTCTAATAATATATCTTGCACTAAATCAACCTGCTTCCACCCGGCTAATGGTGTTTCACAATGTTCGCGCGGTACATAGCGAGAATCACGTATTTTTTCATATTTTGGAATATATCGCGGACAGTTTTGCCAAAATTCAGATAGCTTTACCGTCACCACAAAGTCAGCTTCTTTGTAGTGTGCCATTAAAGCAGGGTCTTTTGAAATGGTTGCCGTGCCTTGCACGCGTAGCCGATTAGGCGTTAAAAATGAAATGAATAACAAGCCAACATTGGGATTGGCGCTGATATTCCCCATAGAAAAAAACATACCGTTACCGTCGTAACTTGGAAATATCAACGTTGTATTATCTAGTACTTTAACAAAGCCGGCATCGCCACCTTTGTACGAAACCGTAGGGCGACCTTGGTGGTCAATGGATGACAGAAAAAACATCTCTGCACTTTGAATAAAGCCTTTGGCACCATCATCAAACTCGGTGCGGCAGACTAAATCCTCTACGCGGTCAGCCATGCCTCTGGTGCCAAAATCATCCTGAAGCTTGCGGTGCTGCTCGCCATACAATCTACTCATTATGACTCCTGTTTTTATAACGATGCTTTATCATGTACAACGATGCTGCCGCGACCGTCATGGCTAATTTCATCATTGCTCATTTTAAAGTTATCTAATTGCATCGTTTGATATTTATCAAAGTAATCTTTGAGGCCTTTTTCTACACCGATATCAAAAGCAGGTTTGGCGGTATGCGTTGCACCCCATACTACTTTAGTAACGACGCCATCTCTGACTACCAGCTCGCCATTTTTGAATACATAATCAGGCTTAGAAAACATGGCTTCACGGTCTGCTTGATCTGTATAGACGGTAATATCGGCAGAAGCGCCTACACCAAGGTGTCCGCGGTCGTTCAAGCCAATCAGCTTGCTTGCTCCAGCGCGAGTCATAATCGCGATGTCATACAAGCTGTATTCGCGCTCAAGGCTAGCAAGATTACTCATGGCTTGCGCATCCAGGTTGAGCTTAGCAAAGGTTTCGTTTCTAAAGGCTTTATCCATCAGCAGGCGAATCAAATGCGGATAGCTGGTAAACGGCGCGCCATTAGGGTGGTCAGTGGTTAAAAAGATGCGCCACGGGTCTTCAGCGGAGAGAAATATTTCCAAGCCAATTGCCCATTGCAAGGCATTGACATAGTTTTGGTCGCGGTACTTAAATGGCATTACACCACAGCCTGCATCGCATTCGATATCCATGATCACCGACTTTTTCGGGTTGGCGTGCTTGGCGTTTAAATGCTGCATCATGGCGTCACCGGAGGCGGTGACGGTTTGACCAAATAAAATTTGCCCGACATCGGCGGTGATGTGTTTATTTTTATTCAGCGCCTCAGAAATTTGCGCGGCAGCTGATGAAAACTTCTTATCGCCTTCCGTGCCGTAACTGTGAAATTGAATGTGCGTCAGATGCATCGGCAAACCATCGCTCGCGCCCATGGTGTTGAGGGTGGTTTCAAAATTGCCTGCTGCACCTAGGTTATTGCAATGAACATGCAGTGGTTTTGCAATGCCCAGTTCATGCACGGCACGGCTTAAGCTTTGTAAAATCTCACGTGGACTCACTTGGTAGTGGCTATTGTTTTCGTCTAGATTCAGTCTGCGTTGATTGAATTTAAACGCGTTGATGCCGCCCGGATTAACAACTTTAATGCCGATGGCTTGTGTGGCATGTAATATCCATGCCACGTAATCATTGATGGCTTTTTGGTCTTTTTTGGCGGCTAGCATACGTAAAAAGTAATCATCATTGCCAAGCATGGCATAGCCGCCTTTGTCTATCATCGGCGTGTCGCCCATCTCCAAGTGCGCTTGGCGCGCATTCACGGGCGATATGGCTGGCTCAAAAGCTGCGGTGTAGCCCATTTCGATGTACCTAAAACCAGTATCAGTCGCGCTGGGAATCGAATGGTGCGTTGTATTGTGGCTACAATGCGGTGTGCAAATATGTGCTTCCGGCTCAGTTAGGTGTTTAGTTTCTTGTGCCTGCTTTTGTTGAAGTTCAGGCAACATCATGCGGGCAATGTTCATCTTACCGCCACCAATATGGCTATGCATATCGATGGCGCCTGCCATGACCACTTTTCCGCTTAAATCAAACGTCTGGCTGATTTTTGAAGGCTCTAAAGGTTTAGGAATAACGCGCCCTTGATAGATGTATATATCCTCAATCACACCATCTTTTTTGTGCGCAGGGTCGTAAATTTTGCCATTTTTCAGCAAAGTAATCATAAAGAGGCCTCAATTTTGCTGATGACATCACTCAGGCTGGGCAGGTGATTATCGCGTAATTTTTTCAATGGTAAAGTAATGGAACTATCTACTCGAAACATCAAGCCAGCATGATCAACGCCTGGAATGCCAACGGGAATGAATACGTCAGGTTGATGTTCCAGTTGAGTATTGGGGTGTCCAATAACAATAGTGGGCGTTTTAATATCCGGTGGCGAATGGGGGTTAAAAGTGCTCACCCATAGCAGTGCGTCACAAAGTTTTGATTGTTTTTTGGTTGAAAAATGATAGGTGTCGTATTCAGGTTTGCTATTAACTAAGCGGCTTCTGGTTGGGTAGCCACTGAGCCAAGTGCTGGTGTTGTTAATTGAAGTGTCACCGTCGCCTGAGTTAAGCGGAAAACCTGCGGCACGTGAGTTTTCGTTTAACGTGTTAATCAATTGCACAATGCTTTGGACTGTTAGCTCAGCATGGCTAAACTTTAAACTAGCCGCTGACCAAACCACCACTGCATATTGAGCAGATTTTAACTTATCGGCTACAGCCTGCAAGGTTGAAACAGCTACGCCGCCAACAGTTTCGGCTTTAATTTTTTTGTGATGCAACAGTGCGTTTAACGCGTTCACGATTTCTGGAATGCTGGCAGTATCCGCTGGAATGACCGTTGGTGGCGTGCCGTTGGGTGCAATGCCTGCCTGGGTATTTTCAGCAGGTACGCTTAAGTAAATAATTTCTGGCGTGGGTTTATTAAACAGACTGTCGGTATTCCACACCAGTTTTTCAAAAAATCGCGGGTGGCTACTCACAATGTCAGTGCCAATAGCCAAAATAACATCAGCGCGATTCTTTATTTCAGCAAGTGTGGTGGTGAGCCATCCGCTGTTTTGCATGGTTAATGTGTTGCGAACAGTTGATTCACTATGCATGTGGTCAAGTGTGGCATTGGATTTTTCAGCTAAACGCATTAAGGCGCGCATGCCTTGCACTTCGGTGCCTAATCCTGCGAATAGCGGTTGCTTACTTTTACGTAAAATATCGGCAGCGGCGCTAATAGCTGTATTTAAATCGCAAGGCTTACCAAATAGGCTAGCCGATGCTGAAATATCTGTTTGAAAAGATTGCTCAAAAAAAGTAATACTTTTAGCACAGCCATTTTTTACAGATTCAGAGCCTGTAGCGTTTAAGATTAAATCATCGCAAAGCAGGCCGCAAGCAGGGCAGGTTGCGGAGGTCGGTTCATTAGAGAGCGTGTAGTTTTTCATATAGGTGCCAATTTTGTCACAGTTTTAATGATTCTAAACTGGTTTGATGCATAACATATCATAAAAAGTTGATTTATTTTAAGTGCTAAAAATGGTATTTTATCGTTCTTTTCAATATGTTAATTTAATGGAGTTGTTATGGCTGTTCAACGCACGCTTTCTATCATCAAACCTGATGCAGTGGCAAAAAATGTAATTGGTAAAATTTACACCCGTTTTGAAAACGCTGGCTTAAAAATTGTTGAAGCTAAAATGGCACAATTAACTCAAGCTGAGGCTGAAGGCTTTTATGCTGTTCACGCCGCGCGTCCGTTCTTTGCTGACTTAGTAAAATTCATGATCTCAGGTCCAGTGATGATTCAAGCGCTTGAAGGCGAAAATGCAGTACAGGTAAACCGTGATTTGATGGGTGCTACTAACCCTAAAGAAGCGGCCGCTGGCACTATCCGCGCTGACTTTGCTGAAAGCATCGATGCAAACGCAGTGCATGGTTCTGATTCTGCTGAGAATGCGGCAATTGAAATCGCTTACTTCTTCGGCAAATAATTTAATAATTAAACTTTTGTTGTCATGCGGCGTCTTAATTTTTTGTTCGCGCCTTGCCTGACTTGAAAAGTTGTAATTATTACTTAAACAAATAGGTAACAACAATTTTGGTCAATCTGCTCAATTTTAATCAACAACAACTAGCTCAATGGTTCGCTGAAAGAGGCGAGAAACCTTTTCGCGCCAAGCAGTTAATGCGTTGGATGCATCATTTTGGTGTGCATGATTTTGAGCAGATGACTGATATTGCCAAAATTTTACGCGAAAAATTAGCCATTGAGGCTGAAATTACCTTGCCTACCGTGCAGTTAGAGCGCGTTTCTAATGACGGTACGCGCAAGTGGTTAATTGGTGCCGATACTGCCAATAGTATCGAAACCGTGTTTATTCCGGAAGATGATCGTGGCACTTTGTGTATTTCCAGCCAAGTAGGCTGTGCGCTGGAGTGTACGTTTTGTTCCACAGGCCGGCAGGGTTTTAACCGCAACCTGAGTGTCGCGGAAATTATAGGTCAGCTTGCGATAGCAGATCAGTCATTGCGCCTTGAGGCGGGTTATGATTTATTGCCAGCAGGCGAGAGAATTATTAGCAATGTGGTGATGATGGGCAAGGGTGAGCCATTGGCAAACTACGATAACGTAGTGACTGCTATGCAGATTATGTTAGATGATAGCGCTTATGGATTAAGCCGCCGCCGTGTGACGCTGTCAACCAGTGGGTTGGTGTCAGCAATGGATAAGTTAAAAGAAGATTGTCCCGTAGCGCTGGCTGTATCACTGCATGCACCGAATGATGCGTTGCGCGACGTCATTGTGCCGATTAACAAAAAGTATCCGCTTAAAGAACTGATGGCGGCATGTAACCGTTATTTAGAAAAAGCACCGCGTGATTTCGTTACATTTGAATATGTGATGTTAGATGGTGTCAATGACACGGTTGAACATGCGCATCAATTATTAGAATTAGTTAAAAACGTTTCATGTAAATTTAATTTAATTCCGTTTAACCCTTTTCCTGATAGCGGTTATGGCACTTCCAAGCAGAGCCATATTCGAGTATTCCGCGACATTTTAATGCAGGCAGGCTATGTAGTTACTGTGCGCAAAACGCGAGGCGAAGATATTGACGCGGCTTGTGGTCAGCTAGCTGGTGTTGTGCTTGATAAAACCAAGCGCACGACTAAACGAATTCCAATTGAGGCAATTACATGAGTAATCTATTAAAGATGAGTTTTACCACATGGACGCTAGAAAAGTTTAGTGTCAGAAAATTCACCTTAATTTTCTTAATAGCATTGATGACTGCTGGATGCGCCAGTCAGCAACAGCAGGAAAAAGACGAAGTGAACTTAAAAGCGCGCGCCAGGGCGCATACGGATTTAGGTGCAGTTTATTTTCAACAAAGACAGATGGAAGTGGCTTTAGACGAATTTACAGTGGCGACCAAGATTGATCCAAATTTTAGCTTGGCTTATAACGGTTTGGGTTTGGTCCATGCGGCACTTGGTCAGGATGATATTGCGGAAATTAATTTTAAGCGCGCGATACAAATTGAGCCAAATAATTCAGAGTCGCACAATAATTACGGTAGTTTTTTGTGCGCCAGAAACCGTATTGATGAATCTATTAAAGAGTTTTTAGCTGCGGTTAAAAATCCATTGTATGGCACGCCGGCAATGGCTTACACTAATGCCGGCATTTGTTCATTGCGTAAGCAAGATAGCGTTAACGCAGAAATTTATTTTCAAAGAGCGTTACAAATTGAGCCGTTATTAAACATTGCGGCTTATCAGTTGGCTTCAATACAATTTAAACGCAATGACGTAGTGGGCGCTAAAAATACGTTGCAAAATGTGATGCTAGGCCAACCCACGCCTGAAATGTTATGGTTGGCGATACAAATAGAGCGGGTGCTGGGTGTTAAAGATGACGAGGCCAGCTACGCATTGGAATTAAGGCGCCAATACCCTGATTCAGAACAGGCTAGGTTGTTGCGGAGTGGAAAATAATCATGGCAGTGACAGAAGAAGTTGATGCTACAGCAGCAAGTGAAGTTAACTTGCAAGAATCAGCCTCGCTAGGCGAGGTGTTGTTGGCGGCAAGAGTCGCTAAACAACTAACGCAGCAAGACGTTTCTAACAGTTTACGTTTTAGTTTGAAACAAATTGATGCGCTTGAAACCAATACCTTTAGTGCTTTGCCAGATGCGATGATTACACGCGGATTTATTCGCAACTACGCACGATTGTTAGGGCTTGATGCTGAACCTTTGTTGGCAGTTTATCGTGCACACATTCCCGCTGAGCAGCCTAACCCGCTGGTTGTGCAATCATCTATGCAGCAAGTTAAATTAACTAAAGATAGCAAGCCTTGGCTTAGTTATATTTTAGGCAGTATTCTAGTGTTGCTGTTTTTATTGGCCTGGTTTTTTTATATGGATTACATGCCTAAACTCACTGATACACCCATTGAAAAAGCAGTTCCAGCCTCTGAGGTGACTATGCCTACTATTGAGTCAACCCCTTTGCCACTTCCAGAAATCGCCTTGCCAGCGGCTGAGCGTCAGGCAGATGATGGTGCTGTTAATGAGCTCGATGCAAGTAATGCCAATGTGACTGCGACCGATGTTGCAACAAATACGGCACAAGCGAATGTTAATTTTCCACCCGAAACTAAAAAGGAGGCCGAGTTAGCAGGCGTGCAACGTAATGCATTGCCGCCCAATACCATGGCAGATTTAACTGTTAAAACGGTGAATATGTCGTTTTCTGAAGAAACTTGGGTGAGTGTGACAGATAAGTCTGGTCAGGTTGTTTTTGAAAAAACGTTGCCCGCGGGGAGTGCTGAAAGTGTTGAAGGTATGCCACCATTTAATTTAGTGATTGGTAATGCTAAAGCCACAAAACTTGTATTTTTGGGGCAGCCGGTAGATTTAGCTACGCATGCTAAAAACAATGTTGCACGCGTTAGGTTGGAATAGATCTTGAGTTTATCTATCAAACAAGAACCGCGTAATACGTTGCAGGTGATGATCGCGCACGTGCCTGTTGGCGGCGGCTTGCTCAGTACGTTGCCAGCGCCAGTGGTGGTGCAAAGCATGACCAATACCGACACGGTTGATGCCGATGCTACCATTAAACAGGTGTTTGAGCTGTGGCAAGCCGGCTCTGAAGTGGTAAGAATTACCGTGAACTCACCTGAAGCTGCGGCACAAGTTGGTAATATTCGCCGTGGTTTAGATGCGCTAGGTTGCAATGTGCCATTGGTGGGTGATTTTCATTACAACGGCCATAAATTATTGGCGCAATACCCTGACTGTGCCCAATCCCTTGCTAAATACCGTATCAACCCCGGCAATGTGGGCAAGGGCTCTAAGCGTGACGAGCAGTTTGGCGCCATGATAGAGGCGGCTATTCAATATAAAAAAGCTGTGCGCATTGGGGTGAACTGGGGCAGTTTAGACCAAGCCAAAATGGCGAAAATGATGGACGATAATGCCAAGCTTGCAGAGCCGTTGCCGGCAGATGCACTGATGCGCGAAGCTTTGATTCAATCCGCACTGGAAAGTGCAACAGAGGCGGTAGAGCTGGGTTTGTCACCTAATCAAATTATCATTTCATGCAAAGTAAGTGATGTGCAGGATTTAGTTAAAGTTTATACCGAATTAGCCAGCCGCAGCGATTACCCGTTGCACTTGGGGTTAACTGAAGCCGGCATGGGCTCAAAAGGTATCGTGGCTTCAACCGCGGCTTTAGCGTTGCTATTGCAACAAGGTATTGGTAATACTATTCGCGTATCTTTGACGCCTGAACCGAATGAGTCACGCACTAAAGAAGTGATCGTGGCACAAGAAATTCTGCAAACCATGGGCATTCGCTCATTTACGCCTTTGGTGACGGCCTGCCCAGGCTGTGGTCGAACCACTTCGACTTATTTTCAAGAGCTCGCCATGCAGATTCAAAGCTACCTGCGTAACCAAATGCCAGTATGGCGTGGCCAATATGCGGGGGTGGAGAATATGAGCGTAGCGGTGATGGGTTGCGTGGTAAACGGACCAGGAGAATCTAAATTAGCTAATATCGGCATCAGTTTACCTGGGACTGGTGAAACGCCAGTAGCGCCAGTGTTTGTTGATGGTGAAAAAACAGTGACGCTCAAAGGTGATCACATCGCGCAAGAATTTCAGGCGATAGTAGAAGCCTATGTACAGAAAAATTACGCCGAAGGTGGCAAGTTGCATGCTCCCTTAACATCTCTTAAAACACGCACTATTTTATTAAAGACAGAGTAAATTTATTTAAAGTTGATTTTTTGCATAAAAAATGCAAATATGCGTAAATAATTTAAATAAATAGTAGATTGATATGCTAATCGAATTTAAAGTTACTAATTTTCGTTCTATCAAAGAAACGCAAACGCTTTCTATGGTGGCGGGTAAGGGCTTAAAAGATAAGGCACTTGAGGGGAATACTTTTGAGTCAGGGATTGCTAATTTCCCAAAACTTTTACGCTCTAGTGTGATTTATGGACCAAATGCTTCAGGTAAAAGTAATTTGATGGCTGCGATTACTTTTATGGAAAATATGGTGCGTGAATCTGCACGTGAAGCGCAGGTTGGAGAGCCTATTGAAATTATCCCATTTAGATTAGACGCCGCCACACGTGAGCAAGATACCGAATTTGAAATTCATTTTATTGCTGAAAATGTGCGTTATCAGTATGGCTTTACGTTAAACACACAGCGTATTACTAGCGAGTGGTTGTATGCGTATCCTCACGGCTCTCCTCAAAGGTGGTTTGAGCGTCAGTATGATGCAGTTAAGGGGAAATACGAATATGAATTCAAACCATCTTTTGCTGAGGGAAAAGCACGCCAAGAGCGCGCCGATCAAACCATTGCAAATAATTTGTATCTTTCAGTTGCAGTACAAAAAAATAGTCAGCAATTGCTCCCGGTATTTACTTGGTTTCAGAAAAAATTAAACTATATTTTATCAATGAATCATCTTAGCCGAGGTCTAACATCAAAGCTGTGCCAAGAGGTCAAAGGTAAAGATAGAGTGTTGGCTTTTATGAATGCCGCGGGTATTAGGGTTACAGATTTTTCAGTAGAAAAAAAATTGTTTACCTTAGATGATTTACCTGAAGACTTTCCAGACGAGTTCAAGCAAAAAGTATTGAAAGACATGGAGGGAACAGTTTCATATAAAACAAAATTCCTCTATCAAGCTAGTGATGGAGAGTTTGTTGCTTTTGATTTAGAAGAAGAATCGGATGGCACTCAAGCTTTATTCTCATTTGCTGCCCGCTGGCTAGATTTGCTTGAAACTGACGCGGTTTTGTTTGTAGATGAAATTGATACTAGCTTGCATCCACTGTTGGTGCATCACTTAATTAAACTGTTGCACTCAAGTAAAAGCCGCGCTCAACTGATTTTTACAACTCATGATACAACGCTCTTAAGTCAAAGCATTATGCGGCGTGACCAAGTATGGTTTGTAGAAAAAGACCAACAACAAAGTACGCAGCTTTACTCTCTAGCAGATTTCAGTCCGCGTAACAATGAAGCTTTGGAAAAAGGTTATTTAAGCGGTCGCTATGGCGCAATCCCATTCTTAAGCGAGTTGGATTTTTATGGGGAGTGAGGATTTATTTCATAAAAAGCGTGAGCGTCTTGCAAAAGACTTAAGGCGAAAAAAACAATCGCGTGATAAGCAACCCAAAATTTTAATTGTGTGCGAAGACAGTAAAAGCAGTGCCTTTTATTTGGAGGATTTGGCAGAAGACTTGGGTTTAAGCGGAGTTAAAGTAAAAGGAAGGGAGTGTGGTTCTGCGCCTATTTCTGTCGTGAGTTATACAATAGCTGAATATGCAAAATCAAAAGAAACTGGCGATGCTTACGATAGGGTTTATTGTGTATTTGATCGTGATCAGCATGATGGTTTTGATGAAGCAGTGTTAAAAGTTAAAAATATAGTGCCGAAAGGTAAGTTTTTTACGATTACTACTACGCCGTGCTTTGAGTTTTGGCTACTATTGCATTTTGGACAGACCTCGGCATCATTTGTTACAAAAGGTAAAAAATCACCTTGTGATTGTGCAAATGAAGCATTAAAAGTAGATGATAAACTTCCCAACTACGGCAAAAATAAACGTCAAATTTATGTTGATACTAAACATAAATTAGTCGATGCAATTAAACATGCTAAACAACTAAGTCTTTTGAACCAGGAAACTGGTTCTGAGAATCCACAAACCAATATGCACGAATTGATTGAATATCTACAGTCAATAAAACGATAAATCTTATGAGTAATAAATTTCAAAGTATCAAGGGTTTTTACGACATTCTGCCAGAGGCTACGCCGCTATGGTTTAAGCTGGAAGATACCGCACGCCGCGTGCTGGCACAATACGGTTATAAAAATATCCGTATGCCGCTGGTGGAGCCCACCGAGCTTTATGTGCGCAGTGTAGGCGAGCATACTGACATTGTTGAAAAAGAAATGTACGCGTGGGAAGATGCGCTGAACGGAGATAAACTTGCATTGCGTCCGGAAGGTACAGCAGGCTGTGTACGTGCGGTGGTTGAGCATAATCTTACCTACAATGGCCCGCAGCGTTTATGGTACAGCGGTGCGATGTTTCGCCATGAGAATGTACAAAAAGGCCGTCAGCGCCAGTTTCACCAGATTGGGGTGGAAGCTTTTGGTTTTGATACGCCTGAAGTTGATGCCGAGCAGATTGTATTGCTCGCCAGACTGTGGCGTGAATTAGGCATTCAGGACGTTGAGTTGCAAATTAACAGTATTGGCGATGCGCATGAACGTGCAGAATATCGTCATGTGCTAATCGCTTATTTTGAACAACATGCTGATTTGCTGGACGAAGACGCCAAGCGTCGTTTGCATACTAATCCATTGCGTATTCTGGATACTAAAAATCCTCGGATGCAAGCGATATGTGAAGCTGCACCCAAGTTGATCGATTGTTTAGGCGTTGAAACTCGCGCGCATTTTGAGGGTCTGTGCAAAAGGCTTGCTGATGCTGGGGTGACTTACAAAATTAACCCACGTTTGGTTCGCGGTTTGGATTACTACAATCGTACTGTATTTGAATGGGTGACGACTAAATTAGGCGCGCAAGGTACCATTGCAGGCGGAGGGCGCTACGACAGTCTGGTTGAGCGCCTGGGCGGCAATGCAACCCCGGCTTGCGGTTTTGGTATTGGCTTGGAGCGCGTATTTTTATTGATGCAAGAGTATGAAATTACTGCGAGCGATGCACCTGATGTTTATTTGGTCAATGTAGGCGAGCTGGCTGAAAATGCGGCATTTACGCTCGCAGAACAATTGCGTAATGCCAATATACAAGTGGTGTTACATGCGGGTGGTGGCAGTTTTAAATCGCAAATGAAAAAAGCAGATAGAAGTCAGGCTAGGTACGCTTTGATATTGGGTGATGATGAAGTGAATAGTCAGCAAGTGACATTAAAACCGATGCTAGCCGAAATAAAGTCTGAGCAAGTGCAATGCAGTGTTGAAGAAGCCATTAAGTATTTGACGGACAACTAAAACGGTGATGTGTATAAATGTCACACATCACATCGAGAAAAAATGCCTGCCGACTTACAAATTGATCAGCTAAACGAAGCAACGCCACTATTGCAGTTGTTGCATGTCAGCATATCGCCCCAAAAAACACCTACACGCTTATTGGTGAATAACGTAAGTTTTAGCATTGATGCTGGCAAAACCACTTGCGTGGTAGGTGAGTCTGGTAGCGGTAAAAGTTTAACAGCGCTCTCTATTATGGGTTTGCTGTCTAAACAGTTGCAGTTAAATACAGGTAAGGTTTTATTTAATGATGCTAACGATGGTGTTCAAGATTTAACGATGCTTAATGAGGCAAGTCTGCAAAAAATACGTGGTGCAAAAATAGCCATGATTTTTCAGGAGCCCATGACCTCGCTGAACCCTGTACTAACAGTGGGTTATCAAATTGGTGAGAGTTTGACTACGCATCTAGGTTTTAAGGGTGAACGTTTAAAAGCCAAGATTGCTAGCTTATTAGAGATGGTCGGTATTCCGCCAAACCGCGCCAATAGTTATCCGGATGAGCTCTCTGGCGGGCAGCGGCAACGTGTGATGATAGCGATGAGTATTGCCTGTGAGCCGCGCTTATTGATTGCAGATGAACCCACTACGGCGCTTGATGTGACGGTTCAGGCGCAAATACTTAAATTATTGGATGACCTGAAAACCCGTATGAATATGGGCATGCTGTTTATTACCCATGATTTTGGCGTGGTGGCAGATATTGCGGATCATGTGGTGGTCATGTTTAGAGGTGAAATCGTTGAATCAGGCACTAAAGCACAGGTGCTTGGTAACCCGCAGCATCCATACACCAAAGCATTGCTCGCGTGTGTACCGGATGCTGAAGGTAAAAAAGCATTAAAACCGATTGACTATGCATGGTTGAAGCAGGAGCAAGTGGCGTGAGCGACATCATTCTGCAAGCGAATGGTTTAGTTAAAACTTATACCCAGCGTAGTGGTAAGTTTGGGTTTGGTACAACGCTGGTAAAAGCTTTAGATAACGTGAGTATCACTTTACGTGCCGGCACGACACTTGCCGTTGTGGGTGAATCAGGCAGTGGCAAATCCACATTAGCGCGTTGTCTGTTACAATTGCAACCCTTAGATAGTGGCGAAGTGATTTTTGCTGGCCAGGATTTATCTAAACTGGATGCATCGGCGTTGCGAACTGTACGCAGAAATTTACAAATGGTGTTTCAAGACCCGTTCGCATCGCTTAATCCGCGCATGCGCGTGGGTGAAATAGTCGGCGAAGGGTTGCTGATACATGGTTTAGGCAGTACATTTGAGCGGCAGAAAAAAGTCATTGCTATGCTAAAACGTGTGGGTTTGACAGAGGCCGATATGCAAAAATATCCACATGAGTTTTCAGGTGGACAAAGGCAACGTATAGGTATTGCACGCGCCTTGGTTTTAGAGCCTAAAGTAGTGGTATGTGACGAACCGGTGTCAGCATTAGATGTATCCATACAGGCGCAAATTCTTTTGCTACTCAAAGCGTTACAGCAAGAAATGGCATTAAGCTACATTTTTATTAGCCATGATTTACGCGTGGTGCGCCATATTGCAGATGATATTGTGGTGATGTATCAAGGTCGGGTAGTTGAGCAGGGCGAGGTGACTGATATTTATGAGCAACCACAACATGAATATACACAAAACTTGTTGGCGGCTATTCCTGGCAAAAGGATGGCGCAGGCAAGCGGATTAGCGTAGGTGAAAAAAGTGGTAAGCGCTTAAGTTTTGTAATTAGGGTTGACGATTAAGTTTAGGATCAAATAGGACACAACATGGCATACGATTTAGAAGAACAAGAGCAGTTAGACGAATTAAAAGCGTGGTGGAAAACTTACGGTAAAACAATTGGCAACGCATTGTTAGCGTTGTTAATCGTATATGCGGGGTATCAGGGTTGGCATTATTATCAGGCTAAGCAATCAGTCGAAGCCTCTACTGAATATCAGGCATTGCAAGTGATTGATAACAAGGATGTTAAAGAGATTCAAGCTAAGTCGGCAATTTTGATGGATAAATATAGCGCAACGCCCTACGCTGGACGTGCCGCGTTATTGGCTGCCAAAGCCAATTATCAGGCAAATGATATTAAAAGCGCAAAAGCTCAATTAGACTGGGCAATTAAAAACGCGAAAGAAACGTCGGTGGCTGCGATTGCAGGCTTGCAGTTAGCAAATATTTTGGCTGAAGAAAAAGACTTTACTGGTGCCTTGAAACTGCTTGAATCTCCGCATGATGCAGGATTTGATGGACTATACTCTGACTTAAAAGGTGATGTATTAACAGCACTTGGTAAAAATGCTGAAGCCAAAGCTGCGTACGAGCATGCGTTGACTAAACTTGAGGCTCAAGGCAAATACCGGACATTAACGCAACAAAAATTAGAAGCATTAGGTTAAAAATTGATGCGCGCTACTCAACAATCAACATTAGTCCTACTGCTAGCCAGCTTGTTGCTGGTATCTGCGTGCACGACAATTACCGACTTGCAAAAGGATGTTTCCGAACGTGTTTTCGGTAAAGAGTTATCGGATCCACCTGAGCCATTGGCTGAAATTAAAGCCAATGCCAGCACTCAAATACTATGGCAAGCCAAGATAGGTGAATCTGGAAACTTTGAGTTTACACCGGCAGTTGAGGCGGGATATGCCTACGTTGCAAGCGCAGAAGGTACGCTTGCTAAGCTGGACGTGAATAACGGTAGCCAATCCTGGCGCGTGAATGTTGGTGAAAAGTTGACCGGTGGTGTTGGTGTTGGCGGTAGTCTGGTGGTTGTGGGGACCCAAAATGGCGCAGTTTATGCTTATGATATTGCAGGTAAGCTGCAATGGAAGTCTAAACTAAGCAGTGAAGTGTTAAGTGTGCCTAAGTATTTTGATGGCATGGTGATTGTACGTACGGGCGACAGCCGTATTTATGGCATTAACGCTAATGACGGTAGCCGCAAGTGGGTTTATGATCGCACCAGTCCAGCATTGACTTTGCGTAGTAGCGCTGGCGTGGTGGTAGATAGTGGTGCAGTATATGCGGGCTTTGCTGGCGGAAAACTAGTGGCAATTCGTGCAGATAACGGCAAGATATTATGGGAGGCGTCAGTTGCGCAACCCAAAGGTGTAACTGAGATTGAGCGTATTGCCGACATCACTAGTTTACCGGTAGTAGATGGGCCGCTAGTGTATGCTGTTGCCTATCAAGGCCGCATAGCAGCAGTGGATAGATCAACAGGTCGCGTGGTTTGGAGTCGTGATATTTCTAGCCTTTCAGGCCTAAGTGCAGAAGACGCAAGGATTTTTGTATCACATGCAACTGGGTCTGTTTATGCACTTGATTACACGACAGGTAAAACTTTCTGGCGCCAGGGTGCGCTTAAAAATCGTCAGTTAACAGCGCCAGTCCCCATGGGTAGTTTAATTGCAGTGGGTGACCTTGAGGGCAATGTACATTTTTTAAGTCGCGAAGACGGGGCTTTTGCTGCTAGGGTTAAAACCAACAATAGTGCAATATTACCGCAAATGACTTTAGTTAATAGCACTACCGTATTAGCACAATCACGTGATGGCGGTGTGTATGCGATACAAGTCAAATAAACCTAAATCTAAAATTTAGCTTGATTAGACTTTTCAAGAATCATTAAGCACAACTGCTTGATAGAAGGCTCACATGATACCTACCGTTGTTTTGGTTGGCCGACCCAACGTCGGCAAATCCACCTTATTTAATCGTCTAACCAAAAGCCGTGATGCGCTGGTGGCAGATTTGCCCGGGCTCACGCGTGACCGCCACTATGGTCGAGGTGTGGGCGCTAGTCAGCCTTATCTGGTGGTAGACACGGGCGGGTTCGAGCCGAATACCGACAGTGGTATTCTTAAAGCCATGGCAGTGCAAACGCTACTGGCGCTTGATGAAGCTGATGTGATTATCTTTTTAGTCGATGGTCGCCAAGGCGCCACCCCGCAAGATATGGAAATCGCCAACCGTTTACGCAGAACTAAATGCCCGGTATTGCTGGCGGTGAATAAAACAGAGGGTATGAATAAAGCGGTTGTCAGCGCAGAATTTCATGAATTGGGCTTGGGCGATCCGCTATCAATTTCATCTGCGCACGGCGAAGGCGTTAAAGACATTATTGATTTAGCGCTTGAGAGTTTTCAAGTGGTTGAAGCAGAACCTGAACTGGATCAAACCGGCGATAGAGTGCCAAAGGTCGCCATTGTCGGTCGCCCGAACGTTGGTAAATCTACACTGGTGAATGCGCTACTTGGCGAAGAGCGCGTGATTGCGTTTGATGAGCCAGGTACTACGCGCGATTCTATTAGTATTGATTTAGAGAAAAACGGCAAACATTACACATTGATAGACACTGCGGGTGTGCGTAAGCGTGGTCGAGTGTTAGAGGCGGTTGAGAAATTTTCTGTCATTAAAACCATACAGTCTATCGAAGAAGCTAACGTAGTGATTTTGGTCGTTGATGCGCAAGAAGGCATTACCGAGCAAGATGCGCACGTAGCGGCTTACATATTAGATGCAGGTCGTGCATTAGTCGTTGCTATTAATAAATGGGATGGGCTAAAAGAAGAAGAGCGCGATTGGGTAAAGCGTGAGATTGACCGTAAGTTGATGTTTTTAGACTTTGCCGAGTTTCACTATATTTCAGCACTGCGTAAAAAAGGTCTGCCAGAATTATTTAAATCCGTTGATATAGCCTTTAAAGCGGCATTCGCTAAACTTTCTACTCCGCAACTGACACGCGTACTCATTGATGCAGTACAGCAGCATCAACCGCCAATCAGCAAAGGCATACGCCCTAAGTTGCGTTATGCCCACCAAGGCGGTAGCAATCCGCCTATTGTGGTTATCCACGGCAACCATGTGGATGGTGTGAAAGATGCCTACACCAGATTTTTAGAAAAAACCTTCCGCAGAACGTTTCAGCTATCTGGCACACCGTTGCGTGTACAATATAAGCAAGGCAGCAACCCATTTGCAGAAGACGAAGATAAACGTAAACCGGGTGAAGGTATTGTGAGTATGCGCCGTCGCAAAACCGCGCATCGTGCTGAATTGAAAGCAAAAAAAGAGGTTGATGATAAAGATAGAAGCGCTAAAAAACGTTAAACCTAGATTGTCAATTCGCGCCTAAAAATTCCACGCTCAGTCATACTGAGTATGTGCGTGCTTGTTGTGCGAATAATGTGCTTTGACATGTGAGCAATGTCCTTGAGCGAGTTGTACTTTGGCTCAGTAAAATTAACTTATTCGATGACGATAAATTAAGTTTTCAAACTCATCTGCTGGAATCGGTTTAGAGAACCAATAGCCTTGGCCGTAATCGCAACCAGCGATGAGTAGTAAATCAAGTTGTTCTTTGGTTTCAATTCCCTCAGCAATCACTTTCATCCCAAGCTTATGTGCCATCACAATAATGGCTTCACATAACACCATGTCGCTTGATCCAGCACTAATATTTGCAGTGAAGGACTGATCAATTTTTACATAATCAATATCAAATTTTCTCAAGTAAGCGAGTGAGGAGTAACCAGTCCCAAAGTCATCGATGGCGACTTGAATCCCAGCAGCTCTTAATGTATTGAGTTGATTGATAACGGAGTCTCTGGCATCCAGCAATAGGCCTTCAGTAATTTCCACAGTAATGCTTTGTCCAGTAAGTCCGAGCGAAATTAAATGCGCTATCCAATCAGTGTGGTTTTTACTACTGCTTCTAAACTGCACTGGAGATTTATTCACACTGATCTGAAAGTTCGGATGATGTAATCTCCATTTTGCCACCTGATTTGCAGCCTCGGTAAATACCCAGTCGCCAATCTCAATAATCAAGCCTGTTTCTTCAGCAGCAGGAATAAATTCTGCCGGACTCACTAAACCACGTGTTGGATGCTGCCAACGAATTAAGGCTTCAGCTTTATAAATGCCCCCTGTTGCGAGTTCTACAATAGGTTGATAGAGCACTCTGAATTGATTAGCGTTAAGTGCAATACGCAAATCACTGATTAAATGCATGCGAATTAAGGCGGCTTCTTGCATTGATGGGGTGAAGTAGTGATAACGGTTTCTACCATCTTGTTTTGCGGCATACATGGCTTGATCAGCATTTTTTAAAAGCACTTCAACGTCATTACCGTTTTCAGGGTAAATGCTGATGCCGATACTGGTGGTGATATAAATCAGTTCATTGCCAAGTTGAAATGGTTTAGCTAGTTCATTTAGAATTTCTTGCGCAATACGCTCGATGCTACCTTGATTATCAACATTATTTAGAATAAGCGTAAATTCATCACCACCTAATCTAGCCACAGTGTCCACCTCTCGGACACAGCTTTCTAACCGTTGGGCTGTCTCCTTGAGAAGCAAGTCGCCTATGTCATGTCCAAGCGTATCGTTAACTTCTTTAAATCGATCAAGATCAAGAAACATCAGCGTAACCGTTTGGTTCGTGCGGTGAGCTTTTATAATAGCTTGTTTAAAGCGATCAAGAAAAAGCATACGGTTGGGTAAATTGGTGATCGGGTCGTAGTGTGCTAAACGAACGACTTCGGCTTCTGACTGTTTACGAGCAGTGATGTCAGTATGGGTACCAATCATGCGCAATGGTTTGCCCTCTTTAGACTTGCTCACCACCATCCCTCGACTGAGTGTCCATTTCCATGAGCCATCTTTACAGCGCAGGCGAAATTCAGAAACATAAATATTAGTTTCACCATCCAGATATACATTAACATCATCAACTTGGCTACGCATATCATTGGGATGAATCATGGCTCTTCCAGCCTCAGAGGTCGGGGCTATTTCGTTTTCTGAATAGCCATATATTGCATGCCAACGGGCAGAGCGAAAAACGTGATCTGTCTCAATATTCCAATCCCATACGCCGTCACCTGAACCTTCGAGGGCAAATTTCCAGCGCTCTTCACTCAATTTAAGCGAAGTTTCTGCTTGGCTTTGCTGGTGTAATGTTTTTCGGACTAGAAAATAAAGTAATACGGAAGTAATTAAGATGAATGCCATCCCTTTGTAGGTACTATATCGGGTGAATTGCTCATCATTTAATGCGAGGGTTAACAGAAATGAGTCGCTGAAAAAGATCCAAAGCAATCCAAAAAAGATATAAATACAAACAATGCGTAAAACAATTAAATCGAGCTTTGAGATTTTTTTTCTGAAAAACTGCTTCACCACACCGACCCCTTCCCGGAGTTCATCGTTAATTGTAAGTTGATTTTACTTTGTTTAGAAATGGAATGGTTGCTATTACGTGGTTTAAGTTGGAGTGTCTTAGGCTAACGATTTTTATTTTCAAAGGTCTACTTTTGGCTGATAGGGCGGACAGATCAACCAATTCCGTCTATCTCTGTAACTAAGAAATGGCGCTCACTTTCATCAAGCGGTTCAATAAAGGTTAATTGTTGTTCTAATACTTCGATGGTGGCTTCTGAAGCGTCATGCCCTTTTTTAAGTCGGTCTGAGATGCGTAAGCGTAATTGCTCTAGTGAGGCTTGTGGTGCCAAGATGTGGAATTCTGCCCCCGTTTTAGTTGCCAGCGTACGGAAGTCGGAGCGTTCTGCGTGCCTAAGAAATGCCGCATCAACAATTACTGACCAACCGGCGTTAAGGAGTCCTTCCGCTAAGTCATACAATCGGCGATAGGTGAGCTGGTGCGCTTCCTGCACGTAGATTCCGCCACCAAGCGGTGAATTGCTCTTTGCTGCAGCGGTGAGTCCAAATAGGCGTTTGCGTTCCACATCTGAGCGTAGGTGTATTGTGCAAGCGCCGTTGTCGTTCAGTAGCAGATTCACAGCAACGGTGGTCTTGCCGCAACCTGCAAGTCCATGCGTAATGATGAGTCTCGGCTTGGGTGGTGATGTAATCTGTTCGGCAAGCGCAATGTATCCTCGCACTTCACTGATGTCACCATGCTTTTGTCCGGCGCGTATTGCCGCTACCTTAGCGCGCACTAACGCACGATACACCGCGTAAAATCTAAGTACTGGCATTGCATCAAAGTCACCGCTACGACCGAGCCATTCGTTTAAAAACCAGCCAGCTAGCCCCGGCTGGTGCTGATCTAACAGGTCGATATAGGTGAAAGCGATATCGCTGACCACGTCTATCCAGCGGAAATCTTCGTTGAACTCGATGCAGTCAAATAACCTCACCTGCCCATCAATCAGTACGATATTGCCTAGATGCAAGTCACCATGGCACTCACGTACTTGCCCTTCAGCTTTGCGGATTGAGAAGTTTGGAGTGAGTCGCTCAAATTCAGCACGCGTCCAAGCTTGAAGCGCGTTCAGCTTAGTGAGGCATTCATTATCTAAAACTAAGGCGTACAGTTCATTGAAGTTTTCCAGCGCGGGCTCAATGACTTTATCTGGTGATCCGTAGCGTGTATTAACAGTAGCTTTGGCCGCATCGCGGTGAAAATTAACAATGGCTTCTGCCAAATCGGAAACATGCCTAGGTTGAAGTTCACCACGGGCGCAAACGTAGTCAAGTCGACCAGCTTCGTCAAAGCGCCGCATTTTGACTGCAAACTCGAGTGGAGTACCTTCACCTTTAACTTTCGGATTTTCTGGCGTACCCGTGATGGCGACGACCTCAAGGTAAATATCCGGGGCGTAGCGTTGGTTCAAGCGTAGCTCAGCCTCGCAACAGGCAAGGCGTTTTTCTAAAGTGCCATAGTCAAGAAAAGGCAGTGTGATTGGCTTCTTGATCTTATAGACAAATTCGCCCGCGATGAGTAGCCAAGAGATGTGGGTAGTGACCAGTTCGATGTGCTGTGCCGGATGTGGATAGCGCTTTGGCTCAAGCAAGGCTTTAATTAACGGTGGTAACAACTCGTTGTGCATAAGTTTACCTAGTGGTCAGTCCAATGGCACGTTGAATTAAGTGGCGGCAATCTGGATAGTAGGCGGATTAAAAAAACTTGTTGCGTTTGCACCGCTTCGCAAAACTCAATATCAAATAGGTGACAGGTTATATTTTCTCATCATAACTTAAGCTAAAGATTCGGGTACTGCTCCAAGTTTTTATTTTCTTTAGGTAGTTCATAAGGGTCTGCAACATAAGCAGGCCCTTTCATAATGATAACCACAATACAGCCAATAGCTATGGCACCTACAAAAAACCAGATACTAAATAGTAATCCCAAGCATTGATAAATGATTTTCAACTGTTCTGGGTTTAATGTGACGCTACTTAAATAGAGTTTGAGCATGACAGTGCATGGAATTGCACTACCAATGCTGAATATCCAAGGTATCTTTTTTAGCAAAACCCACTCAAGCCCTGAGGGTGTTTTAGTAAAGCCTGGTAGTTTGTTAAAGTAATTCATTGTCAAACTTTGAATTAGATTTTATATCATTAGTTCAATATAAGCTTTCCCAGAACTTCCACCATACGCGTTCGTCGGAGGGTACGCCTTTGCCTAACATGGCGCTGTCGGGATAGTTAGTTTTAAGAATACGCATGGTGTCGTTTTTGAGGTCGTCCATGCTCATTAAATCATAAGCGCTAATCATAATGACTAAGGCTTCTTCAACACTTGGTGATTGTGGGTAGTATTCCAGCACATATTTGGTACGGTTAATGGCGGCCACGTAAGCTTGACGCTTCATGTAATAACGGGCTACATGTAGTTCATGCTCTGCAAGGCTGTTGACTAAATACACCATGCGTTGCGTGGCATCTTTGGCGTAGCGACTTTTTGGATATTTAGTGACTAACTCTTTGAAGGCAGCAAAAGAATCACGCAATGAACGTGGATCACGGTCACTGATTTGTTGGGCAGAGAGTTTTTCAATGACACCACGTTCATTGAATACAGACAGACCTTTTAAGTAATAAGCATAATCTACGTTGGGGTGATTCGGGTGTAATTTAATAAAACGATCTGCGGCGGCTACTGCTAACACCGGGTCTTGTTTTTTGTAGTGTGCATAGGCAGTCTCAAGCTGTGCTTGAGTTGCAAAGCGCCCATGTGGATAGCGTGATTCTAACTTTTGAAAATAGACGATAGCCTTATCGTAGTCTTTATCAACCATTTTTGCAGCGCCTTCTTGATAGATACGTTCTGCCGTCCAGCCTTTGGTATCGTCCAGCTCGGTTGGGTCGCCAAAAATAGCGCAACCATTGAGTAGCAGGGAAAATGCCAGAATTAAGATATACTTCATGCTAAACCACCTTTAAGATTTACGGATACTGCTATAAATTCAATTTTTGTTGTCATACTTCGTTACTCACAAAAATTATTCCTTACATATCACTTAATATATGCAACGTCATAATTTTTAATTCTCGCTTTATCTAACTTAAAAACTTGAATTTATAGCAACATCCTCACTAGTAATTATAACCGATGACAGACACTACTCAACACTCTCTTACTATCCCTCACGATTTAGGTGGCTTACGCCTTGATGTGGCTTTGCAGCGCCTACTGCCTGAGCACTCACGCTCACGTTTACAAGCTTGGATTAAAGCGGGCCTAGTCACAGTCGATAGCCAAGCCAGCACTGCTAAAACCAAGGTTTGGGGCGGAGAAAGTGTGCTTGTTCATGTGCAGGCAAAGCCAGAGCTTAATGCGTTTGTAGCAGAAGATATACCGCTAGACGTGGTTTATGAAGATGAGCATATTCTGGTGATTAACAAACCGGCAGGCATGGTAGTGCATCCCGCTGCCGGTAACTGGGAAGGTACTTTGCTTAATGCTTTGTTATTTCATGCACCACAGCTGCATGATGTACCGCGTGCAGGCATTGTGCATCGGCTGGATAAAGAAACCAGTGGTTTGTTAGTGGTGGCTAAAACCTTGAGTGCACAAACTAATTTAGTGCGGCAATTACAAGCGCGTACCGTAAAGCGTGAGTACCGCGCCATTGTGTGGGGGCAATTATGGCGTAACGGGTCGATCGATCAACCCATTGGGCGCGACCCAAGATCGCGCACTAAAATGGCGATTAACCGCATGGGTAAGCCCGCAGTGACGCGCTACGAGATATTAGAGCGTTTTTCTGTGCAAACTTATTTGCGTTGCAATTTAGAAACAGGGCGTACGCATCAAATTCGCGTGCATATGCAGTATTTAAAAGCGCCATTGGTGGGTGATCCGGTATATGGCTTTCGTGGCATTGTACCCATTCGCGCCATGACGCAAACTTTACGTGATGCTGTAAGCAGTTTTAAACGACAAGCGTTGCATGCAATTAAATTAGGCTTGGTGCATCCTGAAACTAATGAATTTATGGAATGGCAAATTGAGCTAGCTGACGACATGAAAGCCTTACTGGAAGCCATGCGCCATGAAGACCCACGTGATGAAGAAGATGATTTTGAGCTGAGCTTTGGCGGGTTGCAAACTGAACCGTATCTGGCGGATGAAGATTACGAAGATGACGATGAAGATGGTGAGTTTTACGACGACGAAGATGATTTAGATTTAGAAGAAGACGCTTAAATTGTGATGAATGCGACTAATGCACAACCGCTTGATTTTATAAGCCCTAACTGGCCTGCACCTGCGAATGTAAAAGCATTACAAACTACTCGAACAGGTGGCGTTAGCCATGCAGCTTTCGCTAGTTTGAACTTAGGCGCACATGTGGGTGATGATGTGATTGCAGTCGCAAAAAATCGTCAGTTGCTTAGCCATTATTTGCCAAGTGAGCCAGTATGGGTTAATCAAGTGCATGGTGTAGAAGTGATTGATGCCGCTACCAGTAACCGCCTGCAAAATGCAGATGCTTCTTTCACTACTAAAGCCAATGTCGTTTGTGTGACCATGACAGCAGATTGTTTACCGCTATTGCTATGTGATAAAAGCGGCACGGTTGTGGCCGCAGTTCACGCTGGCTGGCGCGGCCTGTGCGATGGCGTGATTGAAGCTGCCATACACAAAATGCAGGTGCCGTCGACTGAAATTCTAGTTTGGCTAGGTCCTGCAATCGGACCGAATGCATTTGAAGTGGGTGGTGATGTGCGCGAGCAATTTATAGAAAAAGACAGCCAAGCCACATTAGCATTTAAACCGTTTGCTAATAAAGCCGATGGCAAGTGGCTGTGCAATATGTATTTACTTGCCAAGCAGCGTTTAAATAAGCTCGGAGTTACGCAAATTTACAGAGCAAGTGACCATGTATCTGATGATAAAAATCGCAGTGAAAATTTCTGCACTTATACAGATGAGGCTCGCTTTTTCTCGTTCAGGCGCGACAATATCACAGGGCGTATGGCGAGTTTGATTTGGTTGGCATCAACTTGATGTGATGATGAAAGCGCGGTTGAATCGTTAACGATTGGGGCTTCGCGCCGATTGTTAAGTTAGATGATGTTGTATATGAAACCTTTGTGTGGATACAGGCAAGGGTTTCATATCAAGTAAAAAATATCAGCGTCTTTTAACCAGTATTTTATCTACCCATCCTTCTCCATCTGGTGCCGTAACAAGATACAGACCGTTTTGTTCTTCCCCCATATAAATGAGTTCGTCACTTTTTGAAACTTGCGCTAATTTAGCTGATTTTTTATTAGCCTCTTTGAGCACTTTAACGTTTGCTACCTTGGCAACCAATATATCGCCAGATTTAATTTCACTGGATAGGCTAGCTTGATCTGCAGCAGGTTTGGCTGGAGCGGCTTCTTTGCTTAACACATTGACTTCTCTGGTGGTTCTTGTGACCTCGCCTAAGGTGCCACGCAATTCTCGTAAGTCTTCAAACAGCGCTGCATTAGCCAAACCTGTGTAGATTGTAAAAATAGAGAGTAGAAATATTCTTTTCATTTTTAATTCACTTAAATTGTATGTCCGTTAGTAAAACCCCTTTGAAATTAGAGAGATGGATAACACTACGTTACGAAAAATCCAGCATAACATTTTTTACAGCATACCCAATCGGGTGGCGTAGCTTTAACTTGATTCTAATGTAAACAATTGTAAATTGTGTTTGGGTTACATGTTTTAGATAACAAGCACCCTATGCGCTATACCTCGCGTCCTTATGGATTATCTGGGATAATGGCGGCATTCCTCAATTGTTGAAACCCCAATGTTAATGCCTGATTTTTCCGTTTTAGTTTGGATTATTTTATCCAGCCTCTTTGGTGGAGCACTTAGTGTTTCATTGGCGGGATTGTTTGCATTAAATCTGCGTACAGCGTGGGTTCCCATGTTGGTCAGTTATGCCATTGGCGCAATGTTGGGGGCGGTGTTTCTGGAAATTTTGCCGCATGCGTTTAAAGAGGCAAGTAGCGTAGAAAGTATATCTGCGACTTTGCTATTGGGTTTGTTACTGTTCTTTGTGTTAGAAAAACTGGTGATTTGGCGACATTGTCATGGTGACCATTGTGAAGTCCACGCGATTCATAATGAACAAAACTGCCCTGAAACGCATGGTCAACAAGGGGCCGCCACAAAGTACAAAGCATTGACTACGCACGCACCTTCTATTGTGCACAGTCATGCACATAGCCATCATGATAGCGGCCGTAGCGGCATGATGATTATGATAGGCGATACCTTTCATAACTTTGTGGATGGTATTTTAATTGCCGCTGCATTTTTGGTTGATGTGAAGCTTGGCATGGTGACCGCCTTAGCGATCATTTCACATGAAATTCCACAAGAAGTCGGCGACTTTTTAATTCTACTGCATTCAGGATATACCAAAAAACAAGCGTTTATTTTTAACCTGGTTTCAAGCTTGGCAACCTTGGTCGGTGGGCTAATCGCTTACTTTGCATTGCAATATGTGATGAGTTGGATCCCGTATATTTTAGGCTTGGCTGCGGCAAGTATGCTCTATGTGGCAGTGGCAGACTTAATCCCCGGCCTACATAAGCGTACTGAATTAAAGGCAACACTGAGTCAGGTATTACTCATTAGCTTGGGTGTGAGCAGTATCTGGGTAATACATCATCTAATCGAGTAAGTGAACACGTTTATCTGCGTTCATCGGTTGTTATGATTAAGGCTTATTGGCAACTACCCGTATTTAATGACGAAAAATTATTTTTTTAAGGTTTTATAGCATTTATGACTACTACAGCTAAAAGTACTGCACCAAAAGTTGGTTTCGTTTCTCTGGGTTGCCCTAAAGCGGGTTCAGATGCTGAGCGCATCCTCACTCAGTTACGCGCCGAAGGCTATGAGATTTCAGCTAGTTATGAAGATGCCGATTTAGTGGTGGTAAACACCTGCGGCTTTATTGATAGTGCAGTAGAAGAGTCGCTTGATGCGATTGGTGAAGCGATCAATAAAAACGGCAAAGTGATTGTGACTGGCTGTTTGGGGGCAAAAAAAGGTGTGGTGGAAGCTGCACACCCAAGTGTATTAGCCGTGACAGGCCCGCATGCCTTAGAAGAGGTAATGACCGCTGTGCACGCCAATTTACCTAAACTGCATGAACCCTTTATTGATTTGGTGCCACCACAGGGCATTAGGCTAACGCCCAGCCATTACGCGTACTTAAAAATTTCAGAAGGCTGTAACCACCGTTGTAGTTTTTGCATTATTCCAAGCATGCGTGGTGATTTGGTCAGCCGCCCGATTGGCGAAGTGTTAAATGAAGCTGAAAATCTGGTTAATGCAGGTGTGTCTGAAATTTTAGTCATCTCTCAAGATACCTCAGCTTATGGGGTTGACGTAAAATACCGCAGCGGATTTTGGAATGGTCGCCCAGTTAAAACGCGCATGACCGAACTAAGTCAAAGTTTGAGCGAGCTAGGCGTGTGGGTGCGTCTGCATTATGTGTATCCATATCCGCATGTGGATGAAGTGATTCCATTGATGGCTGAGGGTTTGATTCTGCCGTATCTGGATGTGCCGTTTCAGCATGCCAGCCCACGTATTTTAAAAGCCATGAAGCGCCCGGCACATGCCGAAAACAATTTAGCACGCATTAAATCCTGGCGCGAAATTTGCCCGGATATTACCGTGCGTAGTACATTCATCGCAGGTTTTCCAGGGGAAACAGAAGATGACTTTAAAATGCTGCTCGACTTTTTAGAAGAAGCACAGCTCGATAGAGTCGGCTGTTTTGCTTATTCAGCCGTAGATGGCGCAAAAGCCAACGAACTGCCCAATCATGTACCAGAAGAAGTTAAGCAAGAACGTTTAAGCCGCTTTATGGAAGTGCAAGAGCGCATTAGTGCGGCAAAATTACACGGTAAAATTGGAAGCATACAGACTGTGCTGGTCGATGAAGTTGTGACTGATGTTGAAGGTAATATAGAGGCGATAGGTCGCACTAAAGCCGATGCCCCTGAGATTGATGGTGTGGTCTATATGGAGGATGCGGAAGGTTTAAGCCCTGGTGACTTTGTAGAAGTTGAGATTTATAGCGCTGACGGGCATGATCTACGCGGTGGGCCCCCAAGAGGGTAAGTGCTGGAGATGGCACGTTCGTGTTTAGGCGATCCAGTATAGTTAGATTGATTTTAGGAATTGATACACCTTGAAAAATAAAACGATAGCTATTCTTGAAAATCGGGCAGGGGAACAGCTTGCTGATTTAGTGAGAAAGTATGGCGGTACGCCTTTTTCTGCACCGGCACTGGCGGAAATTCCCGATATTGATCCCGTACTGATTGTGCAGTTGGTTAAAGACTGGCAGTCAAACATACCCGATGTTTTTATCTTTCAGACCGGTGTAGGCGTCAAAGCTATGTTTGCAACGACTGATGCCTTGGGCATGACTGAGCAGCTGTTGCAAACGCTGGCATCCTCTGTGGTTGCCGTGCGCGGCACTAAACCCACGGCGGCATTACGCTCACGCAAGGTGCGAATTGATTTACTTGCCAGCGAACCTTACACAACAACTGAAGTGTTAATTACCCTCGATACACTTTTGCTCACAGGTAAACATGTAGTGGTGCAGCGTTATGGTGATACTAATTGGGAGCTACAACGTGCGCTTGAAGCAAGAGGCGCACATGTGACAGAAATTACAACCTATCGCTGGAGCCTGCCAGAAAATACTAAGCCGATGGTTGACCTGATGGACGCACTGGATGCAGATGCGATTGATGTGGTGTGTTTTACCAGCGCATCCCAAGTAAATAATCTAATTACTGTTGCTCATCAACTTGGCCGTAAGGAGGCACTACAAGCAGGCTTGAATAGAAGTCTTGTTGCCTCTATTGGCCCTGTATGCACAATGGCACTCACCAAGGTTGGTGTTGGGGTAGATATTGAACCAAGCCCGCCTAAACTAGGCCCGTTTATTGATGCCATTAACAATAAGTTGTCGTCATCAGTTTCGGCCATTGAGTAGCGCAGCATTTAAAAAACCAAGAGTACCGTATTTTGTGATGACTTCAGAAAAACAACGCAGAGCTTTCGACTCACCTGAGATTCCCACTCAAACTTTATTAAATGACTGCCAATTTCCCATTGGAAACCTTCAACTTCGAGGGCTTGCTAACCTCAGTCAGTTCAATTAAACAGACGTAAATATTGAATCGCCAAGCAAACTACAAAATATTAATTTTCAATTAATCTTAATCGTATATCCTATATCGGTAAGATATAAATAGAGTGCTCTTGTGGTGCAAAGCTCTCAAATATAACTAAATGAGGCAACCTCTTGGTTTTTTATATGAATATCCTGTTCAGTAAAATTTATAGAGATTTAATGCCAATAGCATTTTCTTTGCTTTTTGTGTACTTGGTTGGCTTTTTGATTGCTGTTAACCCTGTTGTTACTTTTGCTGAAGACAGCCAAGTCCTTGCACGTAAGCTAAGTACTTCAGGACAAATATTACCCCTTGAAATCATCCATAAAAAAGTCAAAGCGATAAAATCCGGGAAGATTTTAGAAACTGAACTTGAGATTAAAGGAAGTCGATATATTTACGAAGTTGAGCTGCTAGACGATAAAGGCTTGGTTTGGGAAATAGACCTTGACGCCAAAACCGGTAAATTAATTAAACTGGAGAAAGACTGAGTATGCGCCTTCTTTTAGTGGAAGATGATATTGCATTAGGGTCACAGCTACATCATGCACTCAAGAAGGCAGGGTACGCTGTGGATTTGTCAACTGACGGAGTAGATGCTGAGGCTGTTGGTGACCTTGAGCCATATGATTTAATTGTTCTTGATCTCGGATTGCCCAAGCGACCTGGCCTCGAAGTGCTTAGTAACTGGCGCAAACGAGGCAACCAGGTTCCTGTTGTAATTCTTACTGCCCGCGGTAGTTGGCAAGAAAAGGTTGAAGGTTTTAAAGCAGGCGCTGATGATTATGTTGGCAAGCCATTTCAGATTAATGAATTACTGGCAAGAATCAACGCGGTTCTTAAACGTAGTGCTGGATCTGTTGCAGGCACTCTAAAAGTTGAAAATATCACTTTGGATGAAGATAAGCAGGAGTTGATTTTACAAAATGATCAACGTCAAAATCTTACCGCTACAGAATTTAGGTTACTTCGTTACTTCATGTTGCACCCTGGGCAATTGTTATCTAAATCTAAACTAACAGAGCATGTCTACGAATATGACGAGGACAAAGACAGTAATGTTATCGAAGTATATGTGAATAGGTTGCGACAAATTATTGGTCCAGAACTGATTAAAACTAGGCGTGGACAGGGTTATGTATTTGGAAACAGTGATTGATGGCCTCATTAAAAACTAGATTATCATGGGGGCTAATGCTGAGTTTGATTGCACTACTCACATTACAGTGGCTCATCGTTATGTATGCGATTAGCCGCCTTACTGAAAATCAGTTGATTGATAGATTGCAGCGTGAATGTGAAAATCTACTCACCATAGTCAGTTTCAATTCTTCAGATCAGTTGCAGATAGACGCTCAGCGGATGGGAGCCATCTATCAGCGTCCGTTCTCCGGACACTACTACACAGTTTTTACATCGAAACAATCATCAATTTCTCGATCACTGTGGGACTCTGAACTAAGTCTTCAATCATTAGCTGCTGGACAAGAGCGTAAATTAAGATTAAATGGTCCAAACGGACAGTCGCTGTTGGTGGTTTTACGTGGCTATAAAAAACAGAAACATACGGTCACGGTGGCCGTGGCAGAAAATGTAGAGCCCTTACAGGCAAACATCCATCGCTTTCAATGGCTCTATGCTCTTATTTCAGTCGTTGGATTATTAGTTCTTCTTGGGGTGCAGAGGTTGATGGTTTTAAATGCACTAAAACCTCTTAAAAATATTCAAGTAAATATAGATAAACTTGGTCGAGGGGAAACGAGTCTTTTAGAATTAGAGGGGCCAGATGAAATAAGACCGCTGATTGACGCGATCAATCGGTTGCTGACAGGGATGGATCGCAAGTACCACCGTTCCAGAGAATCTTTAGGTAACTTGGCTCACGCTTTAAAAACCAGACTCTCGTTAGTTAATCAAATAGCTGAGCATCCAATTATCAATCATAACCCTGATATTCAATCATCTATCTATGAGTCAACTACAGTGATGAGCAACATCATTGAGCGTGAATTAAAACGTGCTCGCCTGCTCGGTGATGTTCGTCCAGGTCGCCAAGTAGATTTAAAAGTTGGCATCGCAGAGTTGATCAATACGTTAAGGCAGATCTACGCATCAAAGGGAGTTAACATTACTTCAGAAGTCGCCTTAAACGCTCAGTTTTTTGGAGACAAAGAAGACTTGATGGAAATGCTAGGAAACCTACTGGATAATGCCTGCAAATGGTCTCGAAACCGCGTTTCACTAACGGTGATGGATGGTGAAGGTATTTTCTTTATCATCGAAGATGATGGAGATGGTGCATCAGCGGTTGACTTAAATATGCTTACTCGACGTGGATTCAGGGCAGATGAATCTCAACCTGGCAGCGGACTAGGACTGGCTATCGTGAATGACATTGTGGAAAGTTATAACGGAACCCTCAATTTCAGTAGATCTGCAGCAATGGGCGGGCTACGTGTGGAAATTAAGCTTGATCAATTCAAGGAAAAAACCACATAAAATTTATAACATCCCCCCAAATTAAAAGGGCATCTGATTCTAGATACCCTTTTAATTATTTGGACATAATTAAAACCAGTCGCGCTTTATGCTACCAGCCTTGCCAGTCTTAGCGTCAATGACAACGTCCCACTCTTTGCCATCGGCATCTACAATTTCAAACTCGTAATCCCAGCCTTTTGAAAACTTGCGGTTTTCCAAATCTGCATCTTTAACCACGCCAGGCTTTGCAGCAAGCGCCTTAGCTTTTGCTTCATCAAATGAGATTAGACTAAACTGCTTAGAGATTGCTTCCATTTCTTGCAAATCGTCATCATCGGCTACTGCATTAGTCGATAATATTCCCAACATCAATATTGTTGCGGCACTAGTTTTATAAATTGAATTTTTCATTAGATCACTCCTTTACTGTTTAAAGTAAGCCTAATTTACATTCTCAACCTTAAAGCAAGCTGAATATACTGTAAAAACAAATCAAGTTAGCATCTGTTTTTAGCCAGTGGCAGAAGTGAGCCGCAATTTACTTCATGCTTCTCGACTGCAATTGTTATTTTCTGCGTAGGTTGATATGTGTTTTGATCAAATCAAACGCTTGATGTCGAAACTTACTGCCATCCGCGTCTTTTATCCACATGTGGAGTAACCCCCCAAAAAACAAGTGCGTATCAAGTGCTAAGGCGCGTGGGGATAGCGTACTGGCTAATAGATTTTGAGTTTGCGCGCGTTGGTAGGCAATTTCAATTTTTTCAATAAGACTCGAGCAGTTATTGAGAATTTGATGTAGCACCATAGCAAATTCATCTACATATTCACATTTAATCATCATGATTTCGTAAATTTCACGCATCTCAATATTTTCGTTTAGCTCACTGATTGTGTGGCAAAGGCTTTTTTCGATTTGCGTGAGTGGGTTTTCGGTACTGTCTATGGCTAGCCCTAATGTGTCATCCATCTGGTCAATCAATGGTAAAAACACTTGCTCACGCATGGCATGAAAAATATCAGTTTTATTTTTAAAATGCCAATAAACGGCACCGCGTGTCACATTGGCTTCAGCTGCAATATGCTCCAAGGTGGATTTGCTCACACCACGCGCTAAAAAAACAGCGCGCGCGGCAGCTATAATGCGGCTGCGCGTAAGTTCTGCATCTTCTTTGGTTTTTCTTACCATGCAATGATCCTTACCTAGTTCTTAAAAATGCTTAAAATAAACGTTTACATACAAACTTGATTGTATATAATATACATACAAGTTTGTATGTAAGCAAGCTGTTTTTAGATGTTGTGCGTAAAAGTTACATTGTAATTAGTGGGTTATCTAAAAATAAGTAAATAAAAATTAAGCGTAAAACATGGAGTTATCAATGGACGTTAAAACAAGCAAGCCGCATCCGCAACAAAGTCAGGTAAAGGTACTGGATGCTAAAGTAGCCAAAATGGTATTAAGTAGCATGTTAGTGAGCGTTACATTGATGGCATGCATTATGTTAACCGGTTGTGATAAAAAACAGGATGCAGCTCAAGCGGGCGGGCAAATGCAAGCCATGCCGGTGAGTGTCATTACATTGGCGCCAACCAGTGTGCCGATTAGTGCTGAGGCGGTTGCACAGACCGAGGGTGCAAAAGAGGTGGAAATACGTCCGCGTGTGGGCGGTATTTTACTTAAAAAATTATTTGAAGAGGGTGCTGCCATCAAGGCAGGACAGGCGATGTTCTTGATTGATCCTGTGCCATTTCAAATTGCGCTTTCAAGTGCAAAAGCGCAATTAGCACAGCAAAAAGCGCGTGTTGAGCAAACGCAGCGAGAGGCAGTGCGATTACAAAGTTTATTGGCAACACAGTCTATTAGCCAGCGTGAAGCGGATAATGCGGCTTCAGATAATGCATTGGCACGTGCCGCTTTGGCGCAGTTTGAGGCTAGTGTGCGTGAGGCTGAACTAAACTTATCTTATACCACTGTGACCTCGCCCTTATCCGGTATTGCGGGTCGCTTTGAGTTTTCTGAAGGAGCCTTGGTTAATGCCAATACCAGTTTGTTGACTAAAGTGAGCCAAATTTCTCCAATTTGGGTACGTTTTAGTTTGTCAGATAATGAGTTATCACAAATTGGCGGGTATTTGAGTTTAACCAAAGTAAAAGAAGTGCGGCTGATACTGCCAAGCGGTGAAGAGTACGCTAAGAAAGGGCAGTTGAATTTTGCGGCAAGTGGTATAGATCCAGCTTTAGGTACGCAACAATTACGCGCTACTTTTGACAATGCGGATAAGCAGTTGTTGCCAGGTCAATTTGTACGTGTACGTGTGATTACCGGGCAAAAAGATGGCGTATTTGTGGTGCCACAGACTGCGGTGATGACCAATGATCAAGGCAAGTTTGTCTATGTGGCGAACAGTAAAAATGAGGCGACCATTAAACCGATTGTGGCCGGTAATTGGGTGGGTAAAGATTGGGTAGTGTTAAGCGGACTGGAAGCTGGCGATAAGGTCATTGTGGATAATTTGATCAAAATACGCCCGAGTGCATTGGTGTCACCGCACCCCGCGGGTGAGATGCCTGCGCCTGCTAGCGCTGTTCCTAATCAATCTGCCAAGTAAGTCTGTGGCTATATTTAACCATAAGACTTAAAGCGAGAAATAATTATGAGTAAGTTTTTTATCACGCGGCCAATTTTTGCCAGTGTATTGTCTATTATCATCGTGCTGGCAGGCTTGGCGGCCGCCATGAAATTGCCGATTGCACAATATCCGCAGATTGCGCCTCCCACCGTTTTAATTTCAGCAACTTACCCAGGTGCAAGTGCTGATACGTTATCAAAAACCGTTGCGGCGCCAATTGAAGAGCAGTTAAGTGGTGTTGAAGGCTTGCTCTACTATAATTCAAGTGCCGACTCTAGCGGTAGTTTAACCATTACCGCAACTTTTGAAATTGGCACCGATGTGAATCAGGCAACATTTAACGTGAGTAATCGCGTCAATATTGCCCTGCCACGCCTGCCCGATGAAGTGCGCCGTACCGGTATTGTTGTACAGAAACGCTCCAACGACATTTTACTTGTAGTGATGTTGACCGATAAGCAGAAAAAATATGATCCGCTATTTTTAAGTAATTACGGTACGTTAAATGTGCTGGATGAATTAAAGCGCATTAAGGGTGTGGGCGATGCGATTATTTTTGGCGCACAGGATTATTCAATGCGTATCTGGTTACGTCCAGACCGCATGGCGCAATTGGGTGTGAGTACTACGGATATAGCCAATGCCATTCGCGCACAAAATGCTCAATATGCGGCTGGAAAAATAGGCCAAGAACCATCACCGTCTGATCAGCAGCTGGTATATACCGTCACGGCCAAAGGTCGGCTCATTGATCCGGCTGAGTTCGGTAATATTATTATTCGCGCCGATGGTCCTCGCGGTATCCTTTATTTGAAAGATGTTGCACGTATAGAGTTAGGCTCACAAAGCTATAACGTGCGTGCGTACCTGGATGGCACACCTGGTGTTGGCATTCCCATCTTTTTACAAACCGGTGCCAATGCGCTTGATACGGCAACTGCGGTTAAAGCAAAAATGAATGAGTTGAAACAACGATTTCCTGCCGGTGTAGATTGGGAAACACCATACGATACCAGCGATTTTGTTAAAGCCTCAATTGGTGAAGTGTTAAAAACGCTTGCCGAAGCCATGGTGTTGGTAGTGCTTGTGGTGTTTTTGTTTCTGCAAAGTTGGCGTGCAACTTTAATCCCGATTATTGCGGTACCGATTTCACTCATTGGCACCTTTGCCGGGTTATGGTTATTTGGCTTTTCGATCAATACGCTGACCTTGTTTGCGATGGTGCTTTCTATCGGCATCGTGGTGGATGATGCCATTGTGGTGTTAGAGAATGTCGAGCGCCTGATGACGGAAGAAAAATTGTCGCCTATTAAAGCGGCCGTTAAGTCTATGGAGCAAGTATCTGCTGCCGTGGTAGCGATTGTATTGGTATTGATTGCAGTATTTATTCCCGTGGCTTTTCTAGGCGGTATTGCGGGTGAAATGTATCGTCAGTTTGCAGTGACTGTGGCGGTAGCGGTGGTGATTTCAGGGGTTGTTGCACTGACCTTAACGCCGGCTTTATGCGCTGTTTTATTAAAACCAACCCATGCTAAATCTGCATTTTTTAATGGGTTTAATCGTGGTTTTGGGCGCTTCACACATTTTTATACATCGGCTGTGAACTTAACGCTGCACCACAAAATAATCGGTACGCTGGTTTTTGCGGCAGTTATTGGTTTGGTAGCCGTATTGCTTAAGGTTATCCCCGGTAGCTTCGTCCCCGCAGAAGATCAAGGCTATGTGATTTCGGCAGTTATTATGCCTGATGGTGCTACGTTGGCGCGAACTAGCAAGACGACAGAAAATGTACGCGCCGCTATTGCAGAAGATCCTGCGGTGGCGCATCAGTTCGCTGTGAATGGCTTTGATTTGATTGGCGGCGGCAATAAAACCAGTGCGGCCACCATGTTTGTGCGTATGAAAGACTGGGATGAACGCAAGGCCACCGCAGATGATATGGTTAAAAAACTGTTTGGTATCGGCATGCAGCAACCTGACGGCATGGCCATCGCTTTCAACCCACCTGCCATACGTGGTTTAGGTAGTTCAGGTGGTTTTGAGCTGTATGTGCAGACTCGAGGTGATTCTGACCCAGCTAAACTGGCTGTGGTGGTGACTAACTTTATTGGTGCATTAAAGAATGAGCCGCGCTTAGCCGAGCTTAATACGTTTTTCCGCCCGACTGTACCGCAGTTATATGTTGAGGTGGATGAAGCTAAAGCGATTTCGCAAGGCGTGCCTGTGGCAAGTATTTACGACACCTTGCAAAGCACCATGGGCTCACTTTATGTGAACGATTTTAATAAATCAGGCCGAACTTACCGCGTGCAGTTACAAGCTGAAGCTGACTATCGGATGAAGGCTGAAGATTTAGGAAGAGTTTATGTGCGCGCGAATAGCGGACAAATGGTGCCGCTGTCAGCGCTAAGCAAAGTAAGCCACATTGTGGGTGCCGAGCAGCTAGAGCGCTATAACGGGTTGCTGTCAGCAAAAGTGATGGGTAAGGGCGCCTCTGGCGTTAGCTCTGGTGATGCCATTCAAATGGTCGAGAAAATCGCCGCAGAAAATTTACCTGATGGTTATCAGATTGCTTGGACTGGCCAGGCTTATCAAGAAAAACGTACAGGCTCGGCAGCTGTGTTTGCATTTGGATTTGCCATCATTATGGTGTTTTTGATTTTGGCAGCACAGTTTGAAACCTGGGCGTTACCATTGGCTGTGATTATGGCCGTGCCTTTTGCTTTGGCAGGCGCTTTGCTGGCCGTGTTAGTGCGTGGTATGCCAAATGATATTTATTTTCAGATCGGTTTAATTACTTTAGTGGGATTGGCGGCAAAAAATGCGATTTTAATTGTTGAGTTTGCGAGTCAAAAAATGGAGGAAGGTATGCCCGTTGCCGAAGCTGCGCTTGAAGCGGCACGTATGCGGTTTAGACCCATTGTCATGACCTCTATGGCCTTTGTACTCGGGATTGTGCCTTTGGCGATTGCAACGGGTGCAGGTGCAGCAGCAAGACGTTCGATGGGGACTGGCGTATTGGGCGGCATGTTGTTGGCGACGTTTGTGGCCACCATATTTATTCCCTTATTCTTTACCTGGTTGAGTAATAAAAATGTACATAGAAAGCACCATGAGATTCCCCCTGATGATGCCGACCTAGTCGCAGCAGCCAATGCAAAGGAAACGCTATGATAAAAAATTATCAAGCAAACACCATCAAACCCGTGAGTGTTTTAGTGGCAGCACTATTTTTGTCTGGATGCCAGTCGATTTGGCCTGATTATTTACGCCCTAACGTTGATGTGCCTGCCACGTATGCTGAAGTTAGCCAGCAGTCTCAAGATGGTAGCCATATTGCCAATAATTGGTGGACGCTGTACCAAGATCAAACCTTGAATGATTTGATGGTAAAAGCCTTACAAAACAATACAGACATTAAGTTGGCGGTAGCGCGTATTGAAGAAGCTGATGCGGTAATGCGTGAAGTCGGTGCTTTTTTACTGCCACAAATAGACTTGGATGCAGGCGCTAAACGCTCTCGCGTGACGGAAGCGGGCGCTAATCAGCAGTTCTCACAAAACCCCCGTAACAATTACAACGTACAGTTAGGCACAAGCTTTGAGATTGATTTTTGGGGCAAGTTAAGCCGTGCCAAAGAATCAGCACGCGCGCAGGCGTTGGCTAGTCGTTATGCAAAAGATACTGTCGCTTTATCATTAACCGGGTTAGTCGCTACTAATTATCTGAACGTACGTAGTTTGGAGTCACAGATTGTGATTGCTAATGATAATTTAAAAAGTCGCGATGCAAGCCTTGATTTAACTAAACGGCGATTGGAAGGCGGCGTTGCTTCTGCGCTAGATTTACACCAAGCAGAAGTGGCGAGTGCAAATTTAAGCGCACAATTATCTGAATTAAATCGCTTAAAATCATTAAGCTTGCATCAGTTGGCAGTATTAACTGGTGATTTGGCATTAGTAAACACGGGGTTAACAGCGA